>OKST01000075.1_pt1 | contig 88138 bp, 76 predicted proteins | sample 1606341 | NCBI WGS metagenome assembly OKST01 (sample SAMEA3879563, study PRJEB24766) | human gut metagenome | biome: human-associated habitat; feature: feces | place: USA | collected 1985/1987 | reverse complement strand
ATAGGTACCGCGTTTCATGATCTTGAGGTACCCGGTCCATTCGTGCCGGGTGTCGACGGAAACAGAACGTGGGGAGATGAGAACGGGGGCGGTGATGCCGTTGACGTAGAAGTCGGCCTGCGGTTGCCCATTGGCGAACATGGGAACGAAGGGATAGCGGGGTTCCTGGGTAATTTGGGTATTATTCATTGTCTTGTAAATCATGTTGTTAAATGATTTGCAGACAATGTAGAACCTGTGGCACCCTCAATGAAAGACGCCTGATACGTTAAGACTTCAGTTACTTCTCATGAAATGACATTAAATCCCCCTGAAAAAACAAAATTCGTATTATGAAAGAATCTTTTCATATTAATGTTTATTGATTTAATATGAATAACTTGTATATTCATCCTGAATACATTGGAAGAAAATTTTCAAGACAAATGTAAAAAAGGAATTATACATAAAGAGACCCAAGTTTAAATATCCCTTTTCAAAACACCATGATTTCCTGATCATCTCAATTTCTTATTGAGACTGTCCTTGACCCAACAAGATAGGACCTCTTGTTAACTCTGTTCAGAATCACCTGATATACAAGACTGCATTAAAGCAAACCCCGCAAGTTTAATAACTTGCGGGGTTTATTAATGGTACAGGGAGAGGGATTCGAACCCCCGACCAACTGTGTGTAAGACAGCCGCTCTACCACTGAGCTATCCCTGCATGAGGTAGTGGAAGTATATGCCGGACGGGATGAAACGGCAAGGATAAAATGGGGAAAGAACTCCTTTTCCCATTTTTACTTCTGTAATACCGTTTGCTTCCCTTTCCTGCAAAAACGAAAATACCGCATGTCCGCACTTTTGCCCGGTCGGTCAACGGAAAACCGTCACAAAATTACCTCATCTCCGCCTGCCGGAGGGCGCGGTAATGCAGGATAATGAAGAGGACGCAAAGCACGGCTTCCGACCAATAGAAGATGTCCAGGGCATCCCGCCCGGATGTGAAGCCGTAGGAATGCAGCCCCACTCCCAGCATGTTCACGCCCCACCACGCAAAGGCGATGATGACGCCGCCAAGTACGTTGCTGAAGTGGAGAAGCCACGGAGAAAGCCACCCCGCTTTCCTGGCGTGAAGCACGGTCAGCTGCCACAGCACAATCATTAATGCTCCGTTTTCCTTGGGGTCCCACCCCCAGAAACGCCCCCAGGATTCATTGCCCCAGATGCCGCCGAAGACGGTGCCCACCAGCGTGAAGACCAGGGAGAAGCATAGGATGCCGTATGCCATGCGGTCCAGGGATTGCTCCGTTTTCCGGCCGACCAGGCGCAGGGGGGAGGCCAGCAGATATACATGGGAAAGCACCGCCGCCAGCAGTCCGGCCGCATACCCCAGGACGATGGTGATGACGTGGGTGGAAAGCAGGAAGTTGGAACGCAGGATGGCCACGAGCGGGTCCATGTGGTCCACGGCCTGGGAAGATTCATACATGATGCCCATCTGGCAGGAGAGCGCCCCCAGGATCAACCCGGCCGCCAGCACAATTCCCTTTTTGCTGAAGAGTTCCGCTACCAGCGCGCAGATCACGCCCATGCAGGCGATGAAGGCGATGGTTTCATAGGTATTGCCTACCGGGGACCTCATGGTGATCAGCACGCGTATGGTCAGGGCGGCCACCAGAACGGCCGCGCCCGCCGCGCCCAGAATCCACGCCGGGCTGAAACCGCCGGGCCGCAGAAAACGCCTCCAGAACGGAGCATTCCGCATGGGGCGGAACAGCGCGCAGACCACCAGGCAGACAAAGGCGGCCACAAAGACAGCCAGGGAAACATACAGCGGGTCAAGACGGTAATAGAAAATTTCCCGGTTCAGGGCATTCCGTTCCCCGGCGGAAGCGGCTTCATTCGGCTGTACCAGCCGTTCCATCAGCAGATTTTCCGCCTTGGCGCGCAGCTCTCCGCCTTTCGGCTCTTCTTCCTCAATGGCCTTGCGCTCCATCAGGGAAGCCATGGCCAGAAAAGCTCCGGCGCCCTTCCCCGGAACGGCGGTCCACTTCTGTTCTTCATGATGTCCGGATACAGGGAACCACCGGGGAAATTCCATCCGTTCCATGGCAGAGGGGTCTTCCAGCATGATGCGGGAAGAGAGCATCCAGCCGCGCGCCACGTCAAAGTTGCGTGAAAGCGCCAGGATTTCCTTCTGCGCCTCCGTGAGCTGCGTTTCTCCCAGCATCCGTATTTCCCTCACGGCATGGGACATTTCCTCCCACTGTCCGGCAATCTGGGCATAGGAGTATTTTTTCCTTTTGTCCGCCTGGTCCGGCAGATGCAGGCGGCGCACCACTTCCTCCCGGTTGACCAGGAATACCGGGTATTGCTCCGCAAATTCCGGTCTGAACATGCAGTCCAGCATCCACTCCACCGGAGTGAGCTTTTTCCTGCCGTCCGGAGTATCTATGGAGAAGCTCCTCCTGCCCAAGGTCCGGAGCAGATGGAATCCGGCATACGTGGAGGCGGGCTTGACGCGGCCCCCATCCTGAACGGCCATGCCCTCCACCTTTTCCACCAAGGAGGAAGACCAGGGCGTATAGCGTTCCACATGGACCGTATGGACGGACGGCCTGGCCGCCAGCATGCCGACGGCAAAAATTCCGGCCACCAAAACGCAAATGCCGGCCAGACGCCAGGGTTTCCCCTGCCCGGCCCCCTCAACGTTTCCGCCGGACTGTTCCGGAACGAGCTCCTTTTCCAGCCTTTGTTCCGGCTTGCGGCGCAGGTATCTACCGAAGACCAGGGCAAAATGCCACAGCAATCCTGCGGCAATGATGTAGGAAGACCATTTGGGCATTTGTTCCAGCGGATTATGAGCGGCGCGGAGAACGGATATCAGCCTGCCCGGATGCAGGGAGTCCTGGCCCCAGCTCATCTGGTACAGAGTCCAGCCGGACACCCGCAGCGGTTCATTCATCCGGATGACGGCGTCATAATGGCCGCCGGATTCCGGGAAAATGGTGATCTGGGATTCATAGGATTTCGGCTTGGATGTTCCGGGATAGAATTCCGGAATAAAGCGGTTGAGGCGGATGTCAAAGGGAAGCTCGCGCTCATGCACGCGGTCGCCCTGCGGCAGTTCCACCTGGTCCACGGCCACAGTCATTCTGTTGCCCAGCATGATGCCGGCCAGCAGAAGAAGGATTCCGCCGTGGGCAATCAGAATGCCCGCATGCCTCCACGTCCATTTTACACGGAACATGCCGCCTATGAGCAAGTTGACGAACAGCAGGGCGCATGTAATGCCCATGCCGGGCAGCGGCAGGGAAATCAGAGAATGTTCCCCTCCCAGCGGAATGAGCACGTAAGGAGCGCCGAAGAAGGATTCTATGGCCGCCTCCGATCCCAGGGAGGGAGCGAGCCGGACCTGGTGCAAAGTGCCGGCAAACGTCAACACCAGCAGGACGAGCATCAGGGCGATTCCCAGTCCGTAACTGCCGCCGAATTTCCAGAGTTTCCGGCTATATGTCCTCCACGCCGCTTCCGTGCGTTCCCTGTCCCTGTTCATTATATGGGGTTGTCCTTATGGAAAAAAGGAGCCGATCACACGATCAGATCGTGAAACCGGCCCCAATCATGTTTCCGACTGGAAAATGATTAAAAGTTGTCTGCCAGCACTTCAAAGAATGCCTGGGGATGCACGCAGGCGGGGCATACCTTGGGAGCCGTTTCTCCGGTGTGGATGTAACCGCAATTGCGGCACTTCCACTGGGTTTCCTGCTTCTTGGCGAATACGGCGCCTTCGCGCACGTTCTCCGCCAGTTTGCGGTAACGGGCTTCATGGTGCTGTTCCACCGTGGCGATCTTGCGGAAGGTTTCCGCAATGGCGGGGAAACCTTCCCTGTCCGCCACTTCGGCAAAGGCGGGGTACATGTCCGACCACTCCTCGTGTTCTCCCGCGGCGGCGGCCAGCAGGCATTCCTCCGTGGATTCCAGGGGGGCCGTGCAAACGGTATGCGTCACTTCAATGCAGGCGTCTTTCAACAGTTTAAAGAACACTTTGGCGTGTTCCTTTTCATTGTCAGCCGTTTCCAGGAAAATGGCCGCGATCTGCTCGTAACCGGCTTTTTTGGCCACACCGGCAAAGTAGGTGTAACGGTTGCGGGCTTCGGACTCCCCGGCAAACGCCTTGAGGAGATTTTTTTCTGTTTCTGTGCCTTTGATGGATTTCATAAACTAGTCACCAATTTGTGTAAGTGGATTCATCCTACCGGGGGGATGCCAAAAGACAAGCATTTATTGAATGAATCTAAAAAATCACCTTGCCGATTTTTTCTCCGGACTTACCGCTCTCAAGGAATCCTCCAAAGTACCCGGAACGGTATCCAGATCTTTCATGATTTCATCCTGAATGGAATGAGCGCCGGGTTTTGCAGAAGGTTTGTCCGCGGGGCCTTCCGGTTCAGCGGGGCGCTCGCCGGGCAGCGGCAGCAGGCCGTCGGGAGATACGGGGGGGATGATTTCCTTTCCGGGTTCGGGAGTGTCTGTGGGCTCTTCCCCCGTTTTTCCGGAGCTTTCCGGCGCGGCCAGATTCTGGTACAGGAACACCAGGTCGCCCGCTTCCGCCGTGCCGCTGCGTATGTCCGCCGGAATGCGCGTGCGCCCCATTCTCTCTTCCGTCACGATGAGGTTGGCGACACGCCGGTTTTCCCCGGAACCGGCGGATTGGGAGATAAGCACTGTTCCCGGTTCATACACGATACCGGCCAGGGCAATCAGCACATAGTTGTGGCGGGGGTAAACCCGCTCCACTTTTCCAACGTAAACCGGGCTTCTGCCTGCTTTTTTGACGGGCTGCACCTGCTGGGAACAGGAAGCCGCCAGCAGCATGCCTCCCAGGAGGGCGGACACGGAAAGGATTTTATTCATGACAGAGAGGAAATTAAGAAGGTTGTCCTTTATTCCACCAGCACCTTGCGCGGACGGTTGGTGTTGTCTGCAGGAGCAATGATTCCGCGGGATTCCAGCAGGTCCATCATGCGCGCGGCGCGTCCGTAGCCGATGCTCAGGCGCCGCTGCAGGAGGGATGTGCTTACTTTGCGTTCAATAAGGGCTACTTCCAGGCATTTGGCGTAGCATTCCTCCTCCGCGTCATCCAGCGGGCTGTCCGCTCCGCCATGGGAGGCTTCGTCCAGCGTCTTCTGGACCTCTTCATGGAATTTCTGCCTGGCCTGGGACGCGCAGTGGGCCACCAGGGCTTCCACCTCGTCATCGGAAATAAATGCGCCCTGGGCGCGTTCCACCTGGGCGGAACCGGGCGGCAGGTACAGAAGGTCGCCCTTCCCCACCAGCTTTTCCGCCCCCTGCCTGTCCAGAATCACGCGGCTGTCCGTGCCGCTGGCTACCTGGAAGGCGATGCGCGTGGGAATATTAGCCTTGATGGTACCCGTCACCACCTGCCGCCGCGGCGTCTGCGTGGCGACAATGAGGTGAATCCCGGCAGCGCGGGCTTTCTGGGTCAGGCGGCCGATGTTGGTTTCAATGTCCGCCCCTACCGTCTGCATCAGGTCGGCAAGCTCGTCAATGATGATCACGATGTAGGGGAAGCGTTCGGGAATCACGCCGTCGTCATCCAGGTCCAGTTCGTCATCCTCTTCCGCAGGCCATTCCCCCTGGGATTCCAGCTCCCGGGCGATGGATTCCGCCAGCGCCTCGTCCACTTCTCCGGATTCCGGTTCTTCTTCCTCTTCCGCGGGCATTTCAGGCGGCCGCTTGTTGAAGGCTTCAAAATTGCGCACGCCCACCTTGGCAAAGCAGTGGTAGCGGTGCTCCATTTCATTCACGCACCAGCGCAGGGCATTCGGCACCTTTTTGGGATCCGTCACCACGGGGACGATCAAATGAGGCAGCTTGGAGTACGGCTGCATTTCCACCACCTTGGGGTCCACCAGAATCAGCCTGAGTTCATCCGGCCTGAATTTCAACAGCATGGAAGAGATGATGCTGTTGATGCACACGGATTTGCCGGAGCCCGTAGCTCCCGCCACCAGCAGGTGGGGCATGGAGGCCAGGTCCCCTATCACGGTGCGGCCATACACGTCCTTGCCCAGGGCCAGCGGAATTTTCTTTTTGGGAGAACAGAATTCGGGGTCCTGGAGCAGTTCCCGGAGCGGAACGGCCACCTTTTTGCGGTTGACGATTTCAATACCCACCGTGTCCTTGCCCGGAATGGGGGCCACGATGTTCACGCTTTCCGCTCTGGTCGCCAGTGCGATATCCTTGGAGTACTGGTCAAACGTGTTCACGCGCACGCCGCGCGCGGGGTATACCTCATACCGGGTGATGGTCGGGCCGCGGGTGATGTCCCCCGGCGTCACATCCACGCGGAACGTCGTCAGCGTCTCAATGATTTTTTGCTGGATTTCCAGCATTTCCTCCCGGTCCGCATCCGTGGGTCCGTCCGGCTTTTCCTCATAATGCAGCAGTTCGAAACCGGGAAGCTGATAATCCTTGAATTCCTCCGTAGGCGGCGTGGCTATTTTGGCGAAAGGCTGCACCTTGGGCGCAGGCTTGATTTCCGCAGGCTCCGCCACTGTGATTTTCGGAGTCGTCGTCAGCGGCAGGTTCCCCTGCGTCCGCGAAGCGGAAGATTTTTTGGAAGATGCGGACATCCGGACAGAAGAAGCGGCGGCCACTTCATTATACAACCCTTCCAGATCATCCCCGGTACGGTGCAAGCGGGAAGAAGCCGCACGGCTCCGTCTGGCGGAAGGAGGAGAGGACAGGGCCGCATCCTGCATGCTGGCTCTCACGCGGGCTGCTTCTCTGGCCAGTTGGGAGGAACGGCGTTCCATCTTTTTTTCTTTCCTGTTCATTCTCCATGAGCGGAACTCCCGGAGAACAGCGCGGAAAAGGGGACGGAGCCGCAGGCCCGCCGCATAGATCAAGGCAATGATGTATCCCAGCCCGGAAACAGCCAGAATGACAGACACTCCCGCCAAAGGAATCAGGAGATTCGTTCCGAGAAGATTGCCGACAAGACCCCCGGCGCCCAGCACCTGATGACGCTCTACCCATTCCGCCCCCGTAACATGGCCGGCAGTCAGGAACAGACACCCGCTCACCAGCAGAAAGACGCCACCATAGATCACACCGCGGGTCAGCTGTCCGCGGTGGGTAAAACGGTAACATCCCCACCAGGCCAGCAAAATCACCAGCATCCAGGCCATTCCCCCCAGCACCCAGTAAACGATGCCGGCGCCATACAGCCCCACCACATTCAGAAGATTGGTCGTCCCTTCCATCACCTCGCCGGACTTATTGAGATAATTCCAGCTTATTTCCCGGACGTCAAAAGTCAGCATGGAAGCCAGCAAAGCCGCTCCGGCCAGTACGGAAACAACTCCCCACGCCATTCCCATCCAAACGGGAGGATGGTCCTCTTCATGCTCAAATACATGACGCTCCTGCGCATCCAATGCCATACGTGGCATCTATATTAACAATACCGGAAGCCGAACTCAAGGCCAAACCAAGGCACCTGTTCTCTTCCTCCTGAAGATTTCTTGTCTGCCGGAAACAGCTCCATCATGAAAAAAACATGACGCACGCCCCTCCCCGAAAGTCAAAGAACACCGAGTTTTTTTTCCTGTGGAATTACTCCCTCCGCGTCAAAAAACAATACAAACTCAAATTTCCCCATTCCGTTTCTATTATGCGATTGATTTTGTAAATTCAACGAAACTTTTGTAACAAAAAAATTATTATATGTAATTCATATCCGAATATAAGAAAATATTCAACGGATTGCAAATCCGGTGTCAATAGTAATCATTAAAGAAAAAATACTTATTTGACATGTCTCTGAAAATTATAAAGACAAAATTATAAAAAAATATGTTCTATTTTTGAAATAAAATATTGATAAATAGCATATTGCATAATATTTTAGTGTTCCCCATTATTTTGATAGGATTTGCAATCCGCTATTTGTGCCCTAGCCTTTATGTACATGCGTATCTGCAAACCTGTCATCAGTAGCCTGTTCGCCGGGATAGCGCTTGTCATTCTCAGCCCGCTGCTGCTAACGATATCTGTGCTTCTTCTTTTATTCACGCGAAAATCCCCCTTCTTTCTTCAAACGCGCGTTGGATATCAGGGAAAATTGTTCAAAATCATCAAATTCAAAACGATGACGGATGCGCGTGACGAATATGGGCGCCTCCTTCCGGACAACCAGAGACTGTTCCCTCTCGGCAACTTCCTCCGCACCAATTCGCTGGATGAGCTTCCCCAACTGATCAACATCCTGAAAGGAGACATGGTCATCGTAGGCCCCCGCCCCTGGATTCCCTCCCAGATGAAAACCCTTCCTCCTCATTATTGCCGCCAGCGCTATTCCGTCCGGCCGGGCATCACCGGCATGGCTCAGATCCACGGACGCAACGGAATTCCCTTCTGCCGCCGCCTGTGCTACGACGTACTTTACGTGCGCCGCGTTTCCTTCCTGCTGGATATTTCCCTGGTCTTCCGGACAGCCCGGAAAGTCCTGGTCCGGGAAGGCATCCAGCAATGCAACGAAGCCTTCCAGAACAAACTGGGGAAAACCCTTCTGCAGAACGATCTTTCCCTCCCCTCTACCACGGAGGCGACCAGATCCTTCTAACATCCCCCCTTCCATTATTCCTATTATTATTTCAACTAATGAACAAACACCATCTCTTCAGCAAAGCTCTCCTGTGTTCCGTAGCCCTGGCAGGAGCCAGCCTCCTTCCTTCCTGCGTTAGCCCCAAGGAAGTCCTTTACATCCAAGACGTTTCCGACAACTCCAGGGAAAGAATCAAGGCAAACTACCAAACGACCATCCAGAAGGATGACCAGCTCTACATCGCAGTCAGCAGCAAGCAGCCGGAACTCACGGCGCCCTTCGCCATGTCTGAGATCGGCGCCACCAACAACAACAATAACAACAAGCCTAAAGGGTACCTGGTGGACGCTCAGGGCTACATTGTTCTGCCCGTCATCGGCAAGATAAAGGCCGCGGGCAAGACCTGCTCCCAGCTGGCAACCGATATTGCCGCGACTCTCAAGAATAACGACTACATCCGGGATGCCTCCGTCAACGTGCAGATCATGAATTTCAAATTCTCCGTGCTGGGGGAAGTCAACTCCCCCGGAACCTACACCATTGAAGGGCAACGCCTCACGATTCTGGAGGCCATCAGCCGGGCAGGCGACTTGAACATTGACGGCAACCGGGACGTTACGCTGATTCGAGAAACCAACGGAACCCGCCAGATCGCCAGCATTGACTTGCGTAGCAAGGATCTGTTCACCTCTCCCTATTACTACATCCAGCAGAACGACATCATTTATGTAACGCCTTCGGAACGCAAGGTCAATACGCGCAGCGACGCCGCCCAGTGGTACGGCTGGGGGCTTTCCGGACTCGGTGTCACCTTGGCCGTGATCGCTTTATGCCTATAAAGAACATCAACCAGCTCTCTCGTCAACCCCGATCATACCGGAAATAGAAATACGGAAAACAGGCCGGTTCAATCGGACCAATGCCCAAGTTTACGGGATTCTCCCCCAACATTTTTTACCCTCTCTCCCTTATGGTAAAGCGTCCCTCTCCCTCGCCTCCCGTTATGGAGGAGGAAGAATCAAATCTTTCCCTGGATCTGGCCCTCACCATCCTGCGCCGCTACTGGTTCATCATCATTTTGACTGCCGTAGCGGGAGGGATGCTGGCCTTTTATTTGGCGGAAAGACAAAACTACATTTACAAGAAAACGGCCAGCATCATCATGCGGGATGCAAAATCGGGAACGGATGTTTCCTCTGACCGGATCATGTCAGAACTGGGCATCGATTCCGGAGCCGCCAATCTGGCCAATGAAAGTTTCATTCTCAAATCCACCGCCGTCATGAAAAAAGTGGTGGAAGACCTCAAACTTAATACCTCTTACTGGCAGCAACAAGATTTCAGGAAAATAGAGCTTTACAACAACAGCCCCATCCTGGCCGTCTTTGAAGAAATTGGAAAACAGCGCTCCTGCTCCTTCTCCATCACTCCCCGGGGAGAGCAAAACTTCCTTCTGGCCTATACCACCAGCCAGAAAAAGACAACAACTTTAGAAGGGACATACGGACAATCCATCGCCCTTCCCTTCGCCACCGTCTCCATCCATCCTACTTCCCTGATGAACGAGGAATGGGACGGCAAACCTATCATCATTAACCACCTTACCGTTCTGGAAACTGCCCATGGTCTCTTAAAAGACTTCTCCGTCACTAGACCGGATGTCAAGGAATCCAGCCTGCTGGAAATGACGCTTACGGCAAATAACCCGCAAAAAGCTGCCGATGTCCTCAACCAGCTGATCGCCGTTTATAACCAGGTTTCCATTGATGAAAAAAAACTGGCTGCCCAAAAGACGAAGAAATTCATTGAAGGACGCCTGGAGGAACTGGAGAAAAGCCTGAACAAGGCGGGCAAGGAACTTACGGATTTTAAAGCCAAAAACGATATCGCCGGGAACGCGGAGACCACCATAAGCGCGGACTTCAGTTCAGCCCAGGCGCTGGAAAAGGAAATTTTTGATTTGGAAACCCAGATCAAGCTGGCGGCCGTCCTGGCAGACAACCTGAAGAAAACCGTCCGCAACGATGGCCTCATCTCCGTTGATACCGGGCTGGCGGACAACGGCATTTCCCGCCAGATAGAAGGCTACAACGAAGCCTTTTTGGAATATCAGAAAATAGCGGGGAGTGCCGGATCCCAAAACCCCATCGCCGTAGGACTGCGGGAACGGATGGATTCCACCCTCACTGCCGCCAATAAAGCCCTGTCCAATTACCGCAGCAACCAAAACCTTAAACTTGAAGAACTCAAGAAAAAACGCGCGGCCATTTCGGAACGCCTGACCAAGACGGCTACCAAGGAACAGGAATTTACCCCCCTGATCCGGGAACACAAGGTCAAGGAAGAACTCTACCTCAACCTGCTGAGCAAGGAGCAGGAAAACGCCATGGCCCTGGCAGCCGCAGAATCCAGCGCCAGAGTGCTGGAAAGCGCCCACGGGTCGGATCTTCCCATCGCCCCTAAAACGGAACAATACATCGCGGCCGGCACCCTCGGCGGCGCAACTCTGTGCTTCTTTGCCCTCCTGGGCATGGGCATGCTGAACAACAAAGTGAAAAACAAGCATGACCTGACAGGCCAAACCAGGCAGCCCATCATTGCGGAACTGCCCCGGATGAACAAAAAAGAGCGCAAAAACACCTCGCTCTTCATTAAGGAGGAACAGTCTGTGATGGCAGAATGCTTCCATATCTTGCGCAACAACGTCGATTCCCTTCTTCCCCGTCCCGATGAAGGGGGGCATGTGATTATGCTCACTTCCACCACCCCCGGGGAAGGCAAAACCTTCACCTCTGCCAACCTGGCCGCAGCCTTTGCCAAAGCCGGAAGAAAAGTCCTGCTTATTGACGGGGACTTGCGCAAATCCTCCCTCACCCGCCAGATGGGCGGTCATGGCCGGCGTGGACTCACCTCCATTCTGCTCAACCAAGTGGACGATCCTTCCCATATCATTCGTCAGGTCGGAGAAGACAACAGCCTATTCGACTTCCTGGGCACGGGCCCTGCGGCGCCCAATCCCGTCACCCTGCTCAGTCAGCCTCTCCTGGCACAGATATTGGAATGTTTCAGAAAAAAATACGATGCCGTCATCATTGACACCCCCCCTTACGGCATACTGGCAGATACGGCCATCCTTGCGGCTTTAAGCGATATCTCCCTGTATCTCATCCGCAGCGGAATGATAGATAAACGGTATTTCACCCAAATACAAAAACTGGCGGATAGCGGCAAACTGCCGAATCTCGGTTACATCATCAACGCCGTGAACTTCAAGTCCTCAAGCTACAGCTATTACGGTTATAACTACGGTCACCGGTACAGCTATGGCTCCGGCAAGGAAACCGCCGGGAAAAACTAGCAATCCTCCCTGTGGCACTCACCTGTGAAACCATGTTCCGCTACCTGTTTACCCCCAGGCATACGACTTCCAGCCTCTTCCCGGACGGCATGGACATGCATACCCATATCCTGTGGGGAGTAGACGACGGAGCATCCTCCCTGCAGGAAAGCCTGGGCATCATACGGCGTCTTAAATCCTTCGGCCTGAGGGGAGCCTACTGTACCCCACACATCAAGGCCTGTTATCCGGAAAACACGCCGGACTTCCTCCGCCGCCGCTTCGAACAACTGCTGGCCTCCGTTACAAACGAACAATTTGAACTCAAACTGGCCGCCGAATATATGCTGGACGATCGGTTTGAAGAGCAAATCAACCGATATGCCCCGCTCACATATGACGGCACTCACCTGCTTGTAGAACTGCCGCAGCACTATCTCCCCGGCACATGGAAAGACATGTTTACGGCCATCCGGGATAAAGGATATGCCCCGGTGCTGGCTCATCCGGAACGTTACGGGCGCCTCCTTCCCCAGGAAGAACTCCTGGACCTTTCACAAAAGGAAAAAGTCAAATTTCAAGGCAATGTGGGCTCCCTTGGCGGTTTTTACGGCAAATCCGCCGCCGCCAGGGCAAAAGACCTCTTCTCCGCCGGGATTTACTCCTGGTGGGGAACCGACAGCCACAGCGCCGCCATGGCAGGCCGCATGCCCCTGAAAATCTAGTACCTCCTTACCTCCATCTCCCCCGTACCAAATCCCATGCCACACTCTGCAACCAAGGCCTCCTCAGGCAACCCGCTGCCCGCCGGCTTTTACGGCCGCTATGGCAAACGCGTCCTGGACTTCACGGTCGCGCTGCTCAGCCTGGTGTGCCTGATTCCGTTATTCGCCATCCTGGCCGTCCTGCTGGTCGTCATTCAACGGACGCCGCCCTTTTTCCTGCAAAAGCGCATCGGGCGCGGCCTCAAACCCTTTTATATCATCAAATTCAAAACCATGAAAGACACCAGGGACGCGGAGGGGCGCCTGCTGCCGGACGAACAGCGCACCACCTTTCTGGGCTCCCTGCTGCGCCGCACTTCCCTGGATGAACTGCCGGAACTCGTCAACGTCCTGCTGGGCGACATGAGCTTCATCGGCCCCCGCCCCTGGATTCCGGAGCAAATGGCCATCTTTACCCCCTCTACCCGGAAAAAAAGAATGGCCCTGCACCCCGGCATCACGGGACTGGCCCAGATCCACGGCCGCAACAACCTCACCTTCCGCCAGCGGGTGTGCTACGACCTGCGCTACAAACGCCATCTCTCCTTCCGGTATGACCTGAACATCCTTCTTTATACCTTCTACAAGGTCATCAAAGAGGAAGGCATTCACCAGCGCCCGGACGCCCTGGGCAAACCCGCCCGTACCATAACGCCCAAAGACCCGCATACCAGAGGGCTTAGAGGAAACCAAACCGCCGCTTCTCTATAAATACCTTATTTCATCTGGAACGGATTTCCCCTCCATCCATTCTCATGGAAACATTTTTTAACATTCGCTACGAATTTGACAGAAACACCGTACACAACAGACTCCGGAAAACGATTCAAGAAAAACGTCCGGGCTATATCTGCGTAGCTGACGGCAACATCCTGGCCCTTGTACACCGTGATGCGGACTACCGGAGAACAGTGGATGAAGCCATGTTCTCCATCTGCGACAGCTCCTGGGTTCCCCTCTTCCTGCGCCATCTTTACGGCATCCGGCGCTCTCATTACTGCGGAGCCCAAATGTTCCGGGACGTGGTAGAGGGCAGCAGCTACCGCATGGCCTTCCTGGGAGGGGGGGCGCAAGTCCTTCGCGATCTCCGCACCGGCATCACCCCCTGGAATCCCGCTGTGGCGGGAATGCCCTTCGTGGAACTCCCCTTCTGTCCGGTAGAAGAGTTTGACTATTCCGCCATTGCTGCGCGACTTAATGATTCCGGCGCAGACATCATCTGGGTGGCGCTCGGCGCCCCCAAGCAGGAACAATTCATGCAGCGCCTCTTGCCTCACCTTTCTCATGGGGTCATGATCGGCGTCGGAGCCGTCTTCAACTTCTACAGCGGCCATGTGCGCCGCGCCCCCGCCTGGATGCGTTCCCTCCACCTGGAATTCCTCTACCGCATTTTCACGGAACCACGCAAACAACTCAAACGCTGCCGCGACATCCTCATTACCCTTCCCTCTATTTTCTTCAAAGAAAAATCCGGTCAAAAACTTCCCTGTTTCTAACCCCATGGCAGAATCCCGCGTCAAGAAGAGCCTGCTTAATGCTAAAGTCAACCTTATCTTTTATGTGTTGACTCTGGCTCTTTCGTTCTTTTCGCGCAAGATTTTTTTAGACTGTCTAGGAGCGGACTTCGTTGGTCTCACAGGAACCCTGCAAAACCTGCTCGGATTCCTCAATCTTGCAGAACTTGGAATCGGCTCAGCCATTGGCTATGTTCTGTATAAACCTTTATTTGAAGAGAATCATCAGCAAATTAATGAAATCATTTCCGTTTTCAGTTATCTTTACCGCTGGATCGGATGGATTATACTTGCTCTCGGTAGTATTCTCGCCTGTTTTCTTCCCTTGATTTTCCCAGATACAGGATTCGAGCTAGGAGTGATTTATGCCGCTTACTTCGCTTTTTTAGCATCTTCACTTATTGGTTATTTTATCAATTATAAACAAACCCTTCTGGGAGCCGACCAAAAAAACTATGTAATTACTGGATATTTCCAAAGTACGAACATTATCAAAATCTTGATCCAAATGACAAGCGCGTGGTATACAGGAAGCTATTACCTGTGGGTTGCCATTGAGTTTACTTTCGGCATCATTTATTCCTTCGTCCTTAATTGGCGTATTCGTATTACATATCCGTGGTTGCTGCATAATACGAATACAGGTTATTCTTTACTATATCAATATAAATACATTATAAAAAAAATAAAACAATTAATGATTCACAAATTTGCTGTTTTTTCACAATATCAAACCCTTCCATTTATTGTTTATGCGTTTTCTAATTTAAATATATCTGCCATGCTTGGCAATTACACACTAATCACTGATAAAGTAAGTATATTTTTAGGAAATTTTTTATCCAGCACAAGTGCGGGAGTAGGGAATTTGATAGCGGAAGAGAATAAGGAGAAAATCCTATCAGTATATTGGGAATTATATACACTCCGAATAATTATTGCTGGCACTGTGTGTTTCGCTTTGTGGAAATTAATTACGCCTTTTATCATTCTTTGGTTGGGCAAAGAATATATATTATCAAATAGCATTGTTGCTATTATAATTGCAAAAATTTATATAGGCATAGAACGAGGGACAACAACCGACTTTTTATTTGGATACGGGCTATTCTGGGATATTTGGGCTCCTATTACAGAGGCAATCATTAGTGTAGGGGGAGCAATTTTAGGAGGAATATTCTTTGGAATAACAGGTATATTACTGGGCAGCTTATTGAGTTTAATCCTAATAATTGAAATTTGGAAACCAATTATGCTATTCCGCTGGGGATTCAAGATCCCTGTATCACAATATTGGAGACGATATTTTTTACATATCAGTGTAATTTCATTAGCTTGGATCATTTCAGAGAAAATAAGTGACTTCTTTTATTTAAATATAGGAATCAGCTATTATTCTTGGATAGTTTCTGCCATTATTCTGACATTATTATATTTATTCTTAGCAATACTATTATTAATTTGTATATCTTCAACAACTAGATCAACAATTTTAAAATTAATAAAAAGAATTATAAAAATTTAGATATAAAAGTATTTTAAATAATAATAATAAAATAAATTATTTCAAATTTCATGTTTTTAACAAATAAGCTGCTTACTATTGTTATTCCAGTATATAATATGGAGGCATATCTGGAAAAAACTCTCTCATCAGTAGCCTTACCGGAATATGAAGACAAAGTAGAAATTTTGGTAGTTAACGATGGTTCATCCGACTCATCTCAAAATATTATCAATCAATATGCAAAAAAATATCCAAGATTAATTCGCGCCATTCATAAGGATAACGGAGGCTGGGGAACGTGTATCAAACTTGCTATAAAAGAAGCTCAAGGAAAGTATTTTAAAGTTCTCGATTCCGACGACTGGTTTAATACAACAGCATTCACAGAATTTGTCCACTTATTAGAAGAACAAGATGTTGATCTTATACTTACCCCTTATACCGAAATAAACGATACCGGAGATGAAAAACACTTTTCTTTTTCTAAAAAACTTATCAACAAAACATGGTCTATATCTCAGTTTATAAAAAATATAAAATACAAAAATTCTATATTCGCTTTGGCAGCCATTACTTATCGTACATCTATTTTATCAAATGAAAATATCACAATAGGGGACAAATATTACTCTGATATTGATTATGATCTTCAACCACTAGCATTTGTAAAAACTCTCCACATTTTACCTTGCTGTTTGTACTTCTATTATCGTGCCAGAGAAGCTCAAAGCACTTCTACTGACGGTTATATTTCTCACATAGATGACTACAAAAATTTATTAATTAGAGAGATTCAATTTTTCACCGATAAACAAAAAAGTCTAGACCATCATTTAAAAAAACATATTTTTAATTGTATACTTCGTCAATGTAAATTCTATTACAAATTATGCATGTCGCGATCAAATAAAATTCAAACAAAAAAACTAACTTCATTTGACAAGTACATACAAAAAACAAATCTAAAAATTTATTTAAATCTTAATTTATCTTGCGTTAAAAAAATTATTCCATTTATATTTATATGGCGATTTTTTAAAATAAATATATATAATTTCTAATTTTTATGGATATCATTATAGGAGCAGGAGCCTCTGGACTTACCTATGCAGCAAAAACTTCAAATGACTATGTTATTTTAGAAGGAGACAGTGAAGTAGGAGGATATTGCAAGACTGTCAGAAAAGAAGGATTTGTATGGGACTATTCCGGTCATTTTTTTCATTTTCAAAATAAGGACCTTGAACAATATCTTTGTGAAAATATTTCTGCAGATGAGATTCTAAAATGCACCAAGCGAACACAAATTTTTTACAATAACGATTACATTGATTTTCCATTTCAGAAGAACATTCACCAGCTTTCCAAAGAAGAATTAATAGAATGTTTGTATGATTTATTTATAAATCCATATACTAATTATTCTACATTCAAGGAAATGCTTTATTCAAAATTTGGCAAAGGTATATCCGAACGTTTTTTAATTCCTTATAATCAAAAATTGTATGCCTGTGATTTAAATTCTCTGGATTCCGAAGCTATGGGTAGGTTCTTTCCTTATGCTGAGAAGGAAGAAATAATTGCCAATTTTAAACAATCAACTAATAACTCTTATAATTCTTTTTTTACCTATCCAAAGTCGGGAGCCATACAGTATATTAATTCACTAATGAAAAGAATTGATCCTGAACGTCTCTCTTTAAACGAGCAAGTTGTTTCCATTGATCTAGAAAATAAAAAACTGCAAACTAGTAAACGTTTTCTTAAATATTCAAATATTATTTCTACAATACCCTTCAATCGACTTTTGAATATATGCCATATTCCATTTGATACATCTATTTATTCATGGAACAAGGTTCTCGTCTTTAATCTTGGTTTCGATAAAAAAGGGAATGATTTGGAAAATAATTGGGTATATTTTCCAGGAAACGATGTATGTTTCTATCGGGTTGGATATTACGATAATATTTTCGGAGATTCACGGATGTCATTGTATGTAGAACTGGGATTTGCCCAAAATGCCTCTGTGGATATGGAAGCAAGTCTTCTACAAGTTTTAAAAGATTTGAAAAAAGTTGGAATTATAACAAATCAACGATTGATCGCCAGTCACAGCGTTATCATGGATCCTGCATATGTACATATTAACAAGGCTTCGCAACAAGATGTTCAGCATAAAAAAGCCCAACTTGAAAAGTCTAATGTGTATTCCATTGGGCGATATGGAAGCTGGACTTATTGCTCCATTGAAGACGGTATGAAAGAAGCCGTTGCTCTTGCTGAAAAACTGTAAGTTGAATGAATATATTATTTACATACATAACACCGTTCCACCCTGACCGGGGAGGAATAGGACGTGTAACAGATTCTCTTGCCAGGGAATTTTTGAAGCGGGGACATCACGTTTATTATCTTATCTATGAAAGTGCTATTACGGTAAAACACATATACCTTTATCCAGCACCTCTTGAATACTTCCCTTCACGCGAGCTTCTTTCAAAGGAAAATTTAGATTTTTACCATAAATTTTTAAAAGAAAAAAAAATTGATATAATCATTAATCAGAGCGGGAATTTCAGCGATAGTTTCCTTTATTTAAATAAAGGAAATAGTACTGCAACTGTCATCTCTGTCTTACACTCTGCACCATCATTGGCATATAAGTATCTATGGCATGAAATTTATCCTCTGAAAAATAGTTCCTTTATTGAAAAACTAAAGCGTATAGCAAGAATAATACTTTTCCCAAAAATAAAATACCAATACAGGAAATCAAGAATTGAACAATTCAAAAAAAGTTTGCCTCTTACAGATTATATCTGTACACTATCTCCTCGTTTTTTTAAGGAAATTTCATCATATTGCCCAGGCTACGAAAATAAATATATAGCTATCCCAAATCCTAATACATATCGCGAAGAGCAATTAAAAGATATTAAAACAATTAAAAAAAAGAATCAAATATTGTATTCCGGTCTTTTAGTGCAAAATAAAAGAGTCGATAGACTAATTCGTGTTTGGCATCATCTCGAAAGAGATTATCCAAACTGGAATCTTATTATTTTGGGTGATGGAAACGCTAAATATGTCGATACGCTAAAAAAACTTGCCTCAAAATGTCATAATATCTCATTTGAAGGATTCCAAAATCCCATCCATTACTATTTGGAATCAAGTATATTATGCTTACCTTCGAATTACGAAGGATGGGGAATGGTCATCACGGAAGCTATGCAATGCGGAACTGTTCCGGTTACTTTTGACTCTTTTGCTTCAGCAAGAGATATAATAGAGCATGGCAGAAATGGCTTATTGATTTCTCCCTTTAATTTAAACGAATTGGAATGTTCCTTGCGTTTGTTAATGACTAATAATGAAATAAAAGAAGAGATGTCAAAAAATGCACGAGTGGATGTGCAACGATTTTCAATAGATAAAGTATGTGACATGTGGGAAAAACTATTTGTTAGTATATTTATAAATAATCCCCCCTCTTCCATAGAAAAGAATTAATTTATCTATTATAAATCAATAATTAACACTTAGTATCTAGTATTCGTATAACCATTAATAATAATGAATTTATGAAACTTTCCATTATTACCATTAACTTCAACAATGTCTCTGGACTTCAGAGAACTATGAACAGCGTACTTTCTCAAACGTGGAAAGACTTCGAATACATTGTCATTGACGGAGGATCTAATGATGGAAGTAAAGACCTTATTAGATCTTATGCGCCACAATTGTCCACTTGGGTTTCTGAAAAAGATTCAGGCATATACAATGCCATGAATAAAGGTATTAAGTATGCAAAAGGAGAATACTGTTTATTTCTTAATTCTGGAGATTTTTTGATAGAAAAAGATATTCTTCAAAAGATTTTTCAATATAATTTTAATGAAGATATTGTGAGTTTTTCTGTAATTAATACTGATCATGTTGTATCTTTCCTCAAATCCCCCCCTAAAAATATTTCTCTTTTCAGTCTTATTGAAGGAAATTTATCCCATCCTTCTACATTAATACGTCGTACCGTTTTTAATAAAACTGGATTATATGATGAAACAAAAAAAATTGTCTCTGATTGGTGTTTTTTCATTGATTCACTTATTATACATCATTGTTCTTATAAATATTTTGATGATGTTCTCAGTATATTTGACCGTTCCGGAACAAGCATAAGCACTAACAATAAAATTCTCGCGAGAGAAGAAATGAATCATTATATACAAAATACTTTCCCTCGTATTTTTCAAGATTATAAATTCCCAGAATATTGTTTTAACACATTATTCTTTCTTTGCTCTGATTCTCAAACCATATTAAAAACAATCTTACTTCTTCCCATGCGTGTTATTAACCGAATATTCAGACTAAGAAATCGCCTCAGAAAAAAAATAACTGTGGAAAAGATACATTATAAGTTTCCCAAATAGCAAATCGGAATTATTTTCCTTAGTCTTGTCGGCATCAATCTCCCTATTTCATCCATTTTACAATGTATAAATTACTAGACACAATTAAATTAATAAGAATATTTTGGATGCGGATTCAGACAAAAAAGATCCCTCTGATGAATTTGAATTTTCAACAATCTGCCATTATTGCACCTCATCCAGATGATGAAGTCTTGGGGTGCGGCGGTTTGATTACAAGGTTGGCAGAGAAAGGGAATGCGCCTCATGTCATTATCATGACTGGAGGAGAGAATTCCCATCACGGCTGCTGTACTCTTTCTAAGGAGGACATTGTCCAAGCTCGTCATCGGCTGACCATCCAAGCGGCGGAACTGCTTGGGGTGCCGACAACTCATATTCATTGCCTTCATTATCCTGACGGAGAAATAACTCTGGCAAATACAGAAAAAACAGTTAAATTGCGTACATTACTGCAAGAACTGGGATGCGATGCTGTTTTTATTCCTCATTGGGGAGAAGGCTGGAGCGACCACACCAGGACAGCTCAAATCATCAAGAAGATGAATTTGGACAATGTGGAGCTGTATGAATATTGCGTATGGATGTGGTATTATAATATATGGCGTCTTGACTGGCCCAATGCTCGACAATTGCGCATGACCGATCATGAATGCTCGCTTAAGAGAAAAGCGGTAGACAAATATGTGATACCCTTAGCTCCATGTGGGCGTCCGTGGAGCGGAAAACTCCCCGGGATATTTCTGAAAGCCAACCGGTGGAATCGGGAACTATACTTCAAAACGGATGGACAGCCGGACTTTATGGAAAAACGGTAGGAACCTTGGCAATATCATGAATCCCGATTTTATCATCTACGGTTCAGGCAATTACAACAGTCTTGGGGTTCTCCATTGCATGGCCTCCAAGGGGATTAAGGTTTTTCTTCTGTTAATCGGCTCAGGAAGGAATTTTTTCAAAGGAGAAGTAATTCGCTTTAGTAAATTCTCGCACAACCTCCATGTTGTGCATGATGAGGAAGAAGGCCTTCGGTGGCTATTATCCCACCGCCGGAATTTCCCAAAAGGAACCATAATCTATCCGACGTCCGATACTGCCGAATCATTACTGGATCTGCATTATGACGAATTGATCGATCACTTCATATTCCCCAATGCAGGGGAAGCAGGAAAAGTGACGCAGCTAATGGAGAAAGACAAACAAACGCTTTATGCTGCCCAGGCCGGAATACGCACCTTGTGGAGTAGGTATACGACATCTTCCGACTTTGAACCGGATCAAGTCACCTACCCCTGCATGGTAAAACCCATTAAGAGCATCACTGGAAGTAAAGGAGATATGAGGGTATGCCATACCCCGGAAGAATTAAACAAGGCAATCCAATCGGCCAAAAATACCAAAGATTTTATTGTACAGCAATATATCTGCAATGAATCGGATCTATTGTTTTTAGGAATTCGTTTTGCCGATGGAACCATTTCTATCCCGGCTGTCATCAAAAAACCCGGTGTCTCAAGCACCGGAGAATATACATATGCCATTGTTTCCACTGCCGTAGCGGAATGCCTTCCTGAGCAGGAAAACGTCAAAAATTATGTTAATGCTCTGCAGTTTGTCGGACCTTTCAGTATCGAATTTGGATTGGAAAAGGACAAAAACTATTTCTTTGAAATCAACCTACGCAATGACGGCACTTCCCATTACCCATTGGCGGCGGGAATCAACATACCGTACATCTGGTATCTTTCCAGCAAAGGAATATTGACGAATGATGACTTGGCCCATCCAGACACAGAATATGAGATGATTGACGAGATCCTTGATATCCGTCGTGTACTGTCACATGAACAGACCTTGCTCCAATGGTATCGACGTCTTCTTTCAGCTCGGGCTTATCGCTACTATGTTTCTTTTGATCCTCTTCCGACTCTGATGTTGCTTCCCATGTTCCTGTCCCACGTTTTTCAAAAACTCATACGCTCAGTCATCGGCACTGTCAAAAAAACTTCATGAAACATATCCCCATGACTATCCTCATCTGTATACCCTGCCTGTTGACAGGGGGAACGGAGATTCAAACCTTGAACCTCGTTAGAGCGCTAGTAACCGGCGGATACCGGGTCGTCACAGTTTGTTATTATGAGTATGCCCATGCCATGGTTCAACGGTACCGGGAGGCGGGAAGCACGGTGGAATTGCTTTCGGCCGGCGGCAGCCGCAAACGAGGAAAAGAAGAATGGCTTCACCTGTTCCGGGGATTGCGCATGTGCGTGAAAAAATACCGTCCTATTCTAGCCCATGTGCAGTACATGGCACCGGGCGCTGCCCCCTGCCTTATCCTCAAAGGGCTGGGCGTGCGGCACATCATCGCCACTGCTCATACGGACGCCCGCATTTACCGCAGCCTCAAGTTGCTGCGCTTTCTGCAACGTCATGTACTCAATACATTCACTTGCATTACCCTGCGGGCGGAGGGGGAGTTCTTCGGCACTTCCCTCTTATACACGGAAGAGACTCCCCTGCCCCGGCATGCCCACTTGACCATTTATAATGCCCTGCCGGAACACGTGGAACCGCGGCAGACGGAACGCGTTTTATCCGCCGCTCCAACGATCGGGGTGGTCAGCCGTCTGGAAAAAATTAAAGGAATGGATCTGATCCTTCCTGCCTTTGCGCAGCTCCGCGTCCGAATCCCGGACGCCAGGCTGCTGGTGGTAGGGGACGGCTCCCTCCGGAAAAGCATGCGCCGTCAGGCGGAAGAACTTCACGTGCAGGATGCCGTCGAATGGGCGGGGAGGCAGCCGCAGGAAAAGCTGGCGGCTTTTTATGACCGCCTGGATCTTTTCTGGATGCCTTCCAGAAGCGAAGGATTCGGCCTCAGCGCGCTGGAGGCAATGGCGCGCGGCTGTCCGGTCATCGCCTCCGATGCAGGAGGACTGCCGGAACTGGTTCAGGATGGAGTCTGCGGCAGACTGGTCCCCGTAGAGGATGCGGCTTCCCTGGCAGAACAGTCTGGACAATTACTGTCCTCCCCCAGCGAATGGAGACGGATGAGCCGGTCGGCGCAAACGCGGGCCATGGAGTTTTCCACAGAGCGGTTTGGCCGCCTGATGACCAACCTTTACCATAAAACGCTCGCATGTTTGTCCTGAATTATTTCTATTTCCTGATCCTGACCTTCCTGCTGTTCCAGTACTTGCAGAAGAGGCGCAAACTGGTTCGGCATCCGTTGGATGGGAGACAATTGCTGGATTTCAACGGGACGGAATTGTTCTGGGTGCTCCTGTTCTCTACCGGATTGCTGGCTCTTTCCGCTCCCGCCGGACTGGACCTGATGGCATGGAGACTCTTTTCCCTGGAATTGTTGTGCCTGATCTGCCTGAACGTTTCCCGGACGCGTCCCATCTGGTCTCCCCCTCTCATCTTCTACATTATTTTCTTGGCATGGCTGGTTGTCGGTCTCTTTTATACACCATCCGTATCCTATGGAGTACGGGTCATCCTGAAATACCTGTATCCCTTGCTGGTCGCCCTGACCGCATCCTCCGTCGTACGTGATGGTGAAGTGTTCCTGAAATCGTCCCTGGGGGCCAGGACTGTGGCCATGACCTGCTTAATCATCAGTTTTATCCCTTTTTCAGGACTTATTATTCCCGGTGTTTTCTGGTACGGGACAGCCCGGGCCATCCACTTTATTTCCATGAGCATGTTCAGTCTTGCCCTGTTCTTCTACCTGGGGAACAGACGCAAGGATGTGGTCATGGGAATTTTGTTTACCCTGCCCTGCCTGTTCTGGGTTTTCCGCACCAGCATCATGGGCACGATAGCAGGACTCATGGTCTTTTCTCTGTTCCGGTACAAATTGCGCGCCCTTCCGGCAATTGCCTTGATTGGGATCATGGGAGTTTGTTCCGTATTTTTCATTCCCGCTGTGAAAGAAAAGATGTTCAAGAGCGATGAAGTCACCCTCACCGATTTCATGAATGGCCGGGTTAAGAGAGATGATATAGAAAGCAACGCACGTTTTTCCATGTGGGAACATTTTGAGCGGCGTTTTTATCGCGGCAAGGAACTGCAAGGCTCCGGCACGGGGGCCTGCCAGCACTACTTTTACAATCATTTTCTCTTCGGAGGACTGAAAGTCATGCACAGCGATATCGTCCAGATGAAATGCGACAACGGTCTGATTGCAATATTTCTGTATTACATAGCTGTCCTGATGATGGTCGCGCATGCCTTTTCCGTCTTCTTGCGGCGTCATTCCCCCTGTGTCAAGGTATGCGCCATCACGGCCGGGGCTTCCCTGGCTGGAGTCGCCGTCACCATGTATTCCGACAATGTCGTGAATTATTCCATGTGCACCCTGGCCTATCCCTTCGGCTTTTACGGGATGATGCTGGGGATGCTGAAAGGAGAAAGGAAAGCAGGAACATGATCAGCGTCATCATTCCCTTATACAATAAGGAACAGCAAATCGCGGAAACCCTGCGCTCTGTGCTGGCCCAGACTTTTACGGATTTTGAAATTGTCATTGTGGATGATGGCTCCACCGACAGGAGCGTACAGGAAGCCCTCAAGATCCGGGATCCCCGTATCCGCCTGGTACGCCAGAAAAACGCCGGCGTTTCCGCCGCTCGCAACCGGGGGGTAGAAGAAGCCCGCTTCGACCTGGTAGCTTTTCTGGACGCAGACGACCGCTGGAAGCCGGAATACCTGCAAACCCAATATGAGCTTTCACAGAGATATCCTCAATGCGACGTCTTCTGTTGTAATTACGAGTTTGTGCATACGGATGGAACGGTTCATCCCACGATCATACGGAAATTGCCGTTCGAAGGGCAAAAAGGCATTCTGAATAATTATTTTGAAGTCGCCTCCTGTTCGCATCCTCCTATCTGCTCCATTTCTATCATGGTCCAAAAAACGGCCCTGCAACACATCGGCGGATTCCCCATAGACATCCGTTCAGGAGAAGACCTGCTTACTTGGGCGACATTGGCATGCAACTATAACATAGCCTATGATAAAACGCCCGTGGCTTGTTTTTATGTAGAAGGGTATGATATGTTGGATAAACCAAAACGCTTGCCCGATCCGGAAAACAAAGTCGGCCGTGAATTAATAAATTTAAGTAAAAAACATTCATATCCGGGCTTGAAGCACTATATATCCCACTGGCATAAGATGAGAGCATCCGTTTATATGCGGCTTGGGATGAGAAAACACTGCATGGCTGAAGCATTACAGGCGTTAAGATTTAGTCCAGCCAACGTTAAGGTATGTATGTACATCATACTTGTCATGCTACCCCAAAATTTAAAAACTGCTATTCTTTCAAAATAATGATCGCTACCCCCATATGCCTTTTTGTCTACAACCGCCCCAAAGAAACGGAAAATATCCTGAACTCCTTGTCGGCCTGCCGAGGTTCAGAACAACATCCCTTATTTATATTCTCGGATGGAGCAAAAAATACTCAAGTCGTGGCAGAAGTAGCAGCAGTGCGGAAAATCCTTCACCGCCCTTGGCCCTTCCTCTCCATCCATTACAATGAATCTTGTGAAAATAGAGGTCTCGCGAAATCCATCATTGAGGGGGTCAGTCAAATTCTAAACCAATATGAACAAGTTATCGTTCTGGAAGATGATCTTGTCCTTGCCCCGGATTTTCTAGAGTATATGGAACAATCCCTCCAAGTTTATCGAAACGATCATCGTATCTGGTCCATATCAGGATATTCCCCCCCTATCGAAATACCCGAAGATTATGCACAGGAGACATACCTCATCCCCAGGGCCTCATCATGGGGATGGGCTACATGGAAAAATCGCTGGGAAGACATAGACTGGGATATCAGAGATTATCCACAATTTAGAAAGTCTCCCGAAAAAAGAAGGAAATTTGATGAAGGTGGCAACGATATGAGCCGTCTGCTGGACCTCCAGCAACAAAAGCGTATCAATTCCTGGGCTATCCGATGGTGTTACGCGCAGTTTCTCAAAAACATGTATACGGTGTATCCTGTAAAGTCCAAAGTGATCAACCAAGGTTTCGGGAGCAACGCCAGTCACGCAGGCTGGCATGATACCCGCCATCGAGTGGAGTTGAATACTTCTCCTCTGGAGGTATCTTCCGGACTGGAGCCGGACAGCAGAATCATAAATGCATTCAAATCCCACCAGGATCTTGGGATCATAAGCAAAATAGGGTATTTCCTGCGATTGCACGATCTGGGGTATAAGTTCTTTCAAAAAATATTAAAATCACTTCTTAATCATCAACACTGATCATTACAGATAATGAATATAATCATGGTAGGAACCGGGTATGTCGGTCTTGTTAGCGGCACATGCTTTGCCGAGATGGGAAATACTGTTACATGCATAGACGTCAACAAGGAGAAAATAGAAGGGCTTAAACAGGGGATCATGCCCATTTATGAACCCGGACTGCAGGAATTGGTTCATCGCAATGCAGAAGCCGGGCGCCTGCTGTTTTCCACCTCTCTGGAAGAATGTATCGATGATGCGGAAGTCGTCTTTTCTGCCGTGGGAACGCCCCCGGATGAAGATGGTTCAGCGGATTTAAGATATGTGCTTGATGTCGCTCGCTGCTTTGGCCGTTGCATCAAACGTTACACCCTGCTGGTTACCAAAAGTACGGTTCCTGTAGGGACGGCGGCAAAAATTCGTGAAGCCATTAGAAAGGAGTTGGATAGCAGAGGAGTAGAAGTAGCTTTCGGCGTGGCAAGCAACCCGGAGTTCCTGAAGGAGGGAACAGCCATTGACGATTTCATGCGTCCGGATCGGGTTGTGGTTGGCATAGAAGATGAGCAAGCCAAAAATATCATGCGGACCCTGTATAAGCCATTCATGCTGTCCAGTGATCGTATGCTGGTATGTGACATCGCCAGTGCGGAAATGATCAAATACGCCTCCAACAGCATGTTGGCCACCCGGATATCTTTTATGAATGACATTGCCAATTTATGCGGCCTGATGGGAGCGGATGTTGATGCCGTCCGCAAGGGAATTGGCAGTGATTCACGTATCGGATCAAAATTCCTTTATCCGGGCTGTGGGTATGGTGGCTCCTGTTTTCCCAAAGATGTCAAGGCCCTCATCCAAACAGGACGGAGTGTAGGATACCATATGCAGGTGTTGGAGGCAGTCGAAGCCGTCAATGATTTCCAAAAAACTGTCCCGTTCAAAAAACTCCACCAAGAGCTTCCCGATCTGGCAGGCAAAAAAATTGCGGTATGGGGTCTAGCCTTCAAACCCGGTACGGACGATATGCGGGAAGCGCCCTCGCTTACGCTCATCCATTCCCTTCTGGAGGCAGGATGCAACGTGAGCGTGTACGATCCTATTGCGCTCAATGAAGCCAAACGACGCCTGCGTGATACTCCCGTTGAATATTGCAACGACATGTATGAAGTTCTGATAGATGCGCATGCGCTTGTGATCATAACGGACTGGAAGCAATTCCGCGTTCCCAGCTGGCCGGTCATGCGCAAAACCATGCAAGGCCGCATGATCATTGACGGCCGTAATATGTACGATGTTCATGAAGTGCAGGAAGAAGGTTTTATCTACAAAAGAATAGGATGACCAGCTATTCCAGACAAATCTTGTGCAGTTAAATAAGAACATATGCCCACAATTCAATCATGAAAATCAATCAGGTCCGGCAGCCTCTCCTGTCAATTATCATTCCGATTCACAACGGGGAGAATGAAATAGCAAGATGCCTGAATAGCATTTATTCACACAATATAACACAAGAACAATTGGAAGTTATCTGTGTGGATGACGCTTCCACGGATGAGACGTACAAACTCCTCTCCATGTGGAAGAATAACAAGGAAAATCTCCGAATCATCAGGCATGGGCAAAACAAAAGGCAAGGAGGCGCCAGAAATAGCGGCATGAATATAGCGCAGGGGAAATATGTAACGTTTCTCGACCACGATGACGTCTATGTTCCCGGAGGCTTGGAGAATGTCATCAATCTCTTATCCCAACTTGAGAGACAAAATCCTGGGCATTCGTTGGATATTCTAATGTTTGACTACATCAAGAGTGATGATCCGGACAAAAAAATGAATTATTCCCACAACAGTCCCGAAATGATGCCGGGATATTCATTCTTGTCCCAGCAGGAATGTTCCTGGTATGTATGGCACTACCTGTACAGAATGGAGTATCTCCGCAGCAAGCAACGGAAATTCCGCGAGTATGTTTTATTCGAGGATTCTGATTTCATTCTCGGAGTCTTGGCCCATGCGCATCGGGTTCAATATATTCCCATGCCATTGGTATGTTATTTCGTTTCAGGGACGAGAATAGGGCAAACTACGGCCTCCGATATGCAGAAATTGATCGACCAAAGATTATTATCATGCATGGCCATAAAAAATGAGGCCAGGATCATGAATCATGCTGATGCCGTGGAAGGTGTGCGCCGGGGGGGGGGGGGGGGGGGGGTATAAACATTGCTTATAAAGAACTTATGAAACATTTCAGCTATAAGTATGGCTATATCATTATGGAATCTCTTTGGAGATTTTCGTATGCAAAAAGAAGAGAATTGATTAAAACTCATCCTGCCTATTATGAGGGATTCCCTTCAAGGAAAGAGGATTTCCTGACATTTCTTGCATACCGTTTTCCTACAGCCTTAAACATAACTATCTCCCTGGGGAAGCCAATATTATACATCCTCCTTCAGTTTCACAGATATTTTAAGAAATAATGAACCATGCGAAGAGCCTTGAAACGAATCCTATTCATCATCCCCCTTCCTCCACCCATCCATGGTTCCGGGCTGATGTGTGGTCAAATCAGGCAAAGCTCCCTCATCAATTCTTCTTTTGATTGTTCCTACGTCAATCTGTCCACTTCCAGGAACAATGCCGAGATCGATCATTTTTCCTCATGGCTTGTATTGAAAAAGGGCATGAGATTCATTGGAGCTTACATGAACGTCTTATGGAAACTCATCACTCATCGCCCCGATATAGCTTATCTGGCGATAACCTGCCACGGCATCGGCTTCCTGAAAGACGCCCCTTTTGTCCTCCTCTGCAAGCTTTTTGGGTGTAAAATCGTCCTGCACCAGCATAACAAAGGCATGAAGGCCTATGTGGACAAACCCGTCTACCGATGGCTTCTTCCTCTTGTTTACAAGAAGAGTACGGTCATCCTTCTTTCATGGTTGTTGTACGATGATATTTCTGCCGTTGTACAGCGCGAACAGGTGAAAGTATGTCCCAATGGGATTTAACAGCCATGTTTCATTTTCTGACAATCAGCAATCTGAATGCATCCAAAGGTATTTTTGTACTGCTGGACGCCTGTGCTCTGCTCAAGGACGAAGGTCTTTCTTTTCATCTTCATGTAGTGGGCGCAGAGACGGCGGAGATATCCGGCGAATGGTTTTCTAAAGAGCTCTGTCAAAGGTCTTTGCAAAACCATGTGACGTACCACGGCCGGCAATACAATCAGGATAAGGAAAACCGGTTTTCCGAAGCGGCAGCCTTGGTGCATCCCACGCTAAACGACTGTTTTCCCTTGGTATTGCTGGAAGCCATGCAGCATTCCCTTCCCATCATTTCGACTCCGGTCGGCGCTATCCCTGATATGGTCAGGGAAGAAGAAAATGGATTTCTTGTCCCGGAAAACGATCCCGCAGCCCTGGCGGAAGCCATGAGAAAGCTGATTGAACATCCGCAACTGGCCCGCGATATGGGCAGGAGAGGATACTCACGCTTTATGGAAAATCACACATCAAACAGATTTGAAACCAACCTATTGGAAATCCTGAAAAACATCTGATTCCAGCTTTTTCATATGAATATCCATTCTTCTTCCCGCCTTTCCGGCCTGGATCTCATCCGTTCCTGCGCCATTCTGTTTGTGATAGCGGGACATTTCTCCATGAATACGGGATTCCAGAGCGCTATCTTTGAAGGACCGTCCATGTTCATCCAGGGAACGGCAAAGTTTTTCTTTGGCATGGGGGTCCCCCTTTTTCTTCTGTTGACCGGATATCTTAATTCCAAAAAAGAGGCTACTTGGCGATATTACAAGGGAGGCATCCGGGTTGTGGCCTCCTATTTGCTCTTTTCCATCATGACGATTTTGTTCCGGAAGTATTACCTGGGAGGGGAATACTCATGGCTGGAATGGGGACTCCAAATTTTCTCTTTTTCCGCCATTCCCTACGGATGGTACATTGAAATGTGGATTGGGCTCTTTTTACTGACACCTTTTCTAAACATTCTTTATCACCATATTCCTGACAAAAAACAAAAACTCGTATTGCTCGGTTCCTTATTTCTTATGACTGCCCTGCCCAATCTAATGAACCGTTACGGCATGCATCTGGTTCCCGGCTTCTGGGCAGCTTGTTTTCCATTGTTTTTCTATTTTGCCGGTTCTTATATTCGGGAATACCGACCTGGCATATCAAAAATATGGGGGGGGGTGGTAATTTTTGGTATTTGCCTGATCAACCCTGTTTTCAATGTATTCTTTTTAAAAAATCATTCCATGATACAAATTACCGGAGATCCTGCCGGAGTCTTTGGAAGTATCATCGCTATCCTTTTCTTCTTAATGTATTATACATGGAACACACACTCATTGCCTCTAAGAAAAATGCTGGAATGCATCTCCAGAGTATCTTTAGACATGTATTTATGCTGTTACATATTTGATGTGCTTCTTTACCCGATATTCAAGGATTTATGGAAATGGAACGGTTCAGCGCAAGCCGGATGGTATCTTCCCGTTATTGTCCCAACGCTCTTCCTGTGCTCTTTCGTAACGGCATGGGTAAAAGAAAAGATTTTTAAATTCTGACCATGTTTTTTGAAATTTCCAAATTATTGAATTTCTTTCTTTTCCCCGCCACCTGGATTATATTGCTCCTGACAGGAGGCATGGCACTGCGCAAGCGCCCACTGGCGCGGCGGCTATGCCTGTGGGGAAGCGCGGCAGTATTCCTGGTATTCACCAACGGTCCTTTATTCGATCTGGCCAAATCTTCCATGATTGATAAATACCGCTTCCCCCATTGGGAAGAAGGCAGAACCTACCAGGCCGCTATCGTCATGGGAGGCTTTGCCGGAATGAACCGGGAACTGGGCATCCTGAGGTATGAACATGACCGGGCGGACCGCCTGTGGGAAGCAGTGCGTCTGTACCGTACCGGGAAAGTGAAATACATCCTGATTACCGGAGATCCCTCCTCAAGCCTGAAAGCTGACGGAAGCAGGATGGCCGGGGAGTTTTTGCGTTACATGCAGGAACAGGGAATACCACCGGACGCATTTCTGCTGGAACAGCAGGCCCGCAACTCCAGGGAAAACGCCGCTTATTCCATAGCCATGCTGTCTTCCCTGGGCATTCAGGACAAGGATTGCCTGCTCATCACGTCCGCGACGCATATGGCACGCGCCCTGGACTGTTTTTATGCCCAGGGCTGGCACCCCGACTGGTTTCCCGTAGGCATCCCCGCTCCGCCGGAAGCCTTGAACCACCGCGCTTTTTATCCCTCATGGGAAATTGCCGTGAAATGGCAGGAACTATTGAATGAATGGTTGGGGAACATCGTGTACCGCCTGGCAGGATACAGCAAATAAACTCTTCTGAAAGAAATCGTATATGCCATTTCTATAATGAAATTCATGGGCTCAATAGATTTTGGCATTATCCCTATCATGGAATTATCATGATGCACCGATTCAAACTAAATATCTCCGGCTATAACCAATGAATTGAAAACTGGTGTCTGCATCAATTACATATTCATCGTCACCCGATTATCAACGAGATTTTTTCTGAGGCTTTTTGTGGTCTCAAACATGCACAGTCCAAGGAATATGGACTGTGCATGTTCAGCAATTCCCTTATCGCCGGGTTGCTCCCGACGGATTTTGGGCTGGGGACTGTCAACAAATACGTGGCCATGTACCACACAAGGAATGAAACGGCTCAAATGGCCCATTTCCTCGGGCAGTTCATGGTTCTATTTTCCTTCCTGGGCATATCCATGTCCACTTTCGGAATCGTCTTTTATTTTTAACTTTTCAATTTTTCAACAAATTATTACTGAATAATAAAAAATACTGTATCTGATTACTCAGGGCGATCCTATTCTTTCCTTCCCCCTGAGGCCTGTGATCAACTTCGCAAGCACCTGCATGAAATTCATCACGCCGGGCATTGTAAAACTATCCGCTTCCTGCTGAATGCGGGGCTGACGATTCTTCCGCTCTGATGAGGCTTCAAAGCCATCGCGCCCTGAACATACTCGGCATATCCACCGGGACACGAACCATATTATGGGGCTCTATTACGCCTTTCGTTGTCTGCATGTACATTTGTCTTCAGCAAGCTGGACTGACTCCTACCCCGGGAAATGTTCTAATCTTCTTTCTGGATACTCCTCAACCAGATCCTGTACCTCTTCTACTGGCGTGCAAGCACTCCCATCATCGCGCGGATCTCTGGGGCAGTGGTTGTAACAGTTTTTTCTCTGGGTACCTCTTTCTTCCGTCTTCCGGTACTTCATGATGGCATCAACGGCCATTTCCGGAGTCATCTATCTAAAAATCATGCACATGGTGGCCCAGAAAAGCACGAAGGAACAATTGGCGGACCTGATGATCCGCATCGAACGCATCCAAGCAGTCCTGTTAAGACTCATGCTGGCCGTTTTTCTCTACTGCGGGCGTGATTCCCTGCACCTTATGGGCGGGCAAAACCATAGGGAAGAAAGTTTCTACCGTCTGGGCGGGAACCGCCCTGATTCTGCTCGTGCTCCTCATCCCCCTGACACAAAACACGGGCATCGCCATCCTGCAGGCAACATTCACAAGGGACGGGCCGTCATCTTGTTTTACTCTTCCGCCGTGTGCGTCATCCTGGGGGATCTGATTTCCCTGCGCTATGGAGCTATCGGGATGTTCACGGGAACGGCTATCTCCTTATTCTTCGGCCAGATTTTTTTAATCAATCCCTATTATTCGCGCCAGGCGGGACTTTCCATTAAACGGTTCTTTGTACAGGTTTATATCCCCTGCTATATTTGATTCCCGTGCTTCTCCTGGCTAGCGTCGTCGGCGCTTTCCTGATAAAATTGGACAGCTGGACTTCTCTGATTGCATACTCCTGCTGTTACGTCATCGCGTTCACGGCTCTTCTCTGGCACACCTATCTGGACAGGTCCGAACGGGAACTTTTTTCCGCCCCTCTGAAAAAATTGATTCATTTACTGAAACATGAACATTGATCCTCACCCGAAAAACGCTTCTTCCTCCCCCTCCTCCCCCTCCTCCCTCCCCGGCTCCGCTCCGGCTCATTGCGGGGCTGAATGCACAAATATCGGACTGCTGGGGATGTGGATGACCTGCAATTACGGAGCCGTCCTGACCTCCTATACCCTCCTACCGCACGCTGGAACGGATGGGGAAGAAAGTGTCCCTGCTTGATTTTTCCTATACCCGACCGGCAAAAGGGCACCTGCACAGTTTTCAGAAAATTTCTGGCACAGGAAAAGCTCTCCATCATTCCCATGCACAACCTGGACCATGCGTATTACATGAACGACCATTTCGACACGTTCATGGTGGGATCGGACCAGGTTTGGAATCCGGGATTCCTGGGGTCCCTGTTTTTCCTCGACTTCGCGAAAGGGGAAAAGAGAAAAATCGCCTACGGGCCGTCCATGGCCCGGCACGACAAACCTTCGGAGCGCTACCTCCGGAAAATCTCCAGGCTGCTGAAACGGTTCGACCCCATATCCGTCCGGGAACAGGGCATGGTTGACCACCTGCGGCAGCATTTCGGCTGCGACAGCACCTGGGTCATGGACCCCGTATTCCTGCACAGCCGGGAGCAGTGGCTTAAACTGGCGTAGCCAGCTGGAAGGTGCCTGAAATTTCGTCGTCTCCTACATCCTGGACCCCACGGAGTCCAAGCGGAAACTGCTTCTGGACATATCTTCCAGACTGCAAGCTCCGCTGCTGAACATGGTGGACATTTAAAGAAGGAGATCAACAACCGGGAACTTCTCAATCTGCCCGGCACGATGGAGGAAGCAACGCTGAACGACTGGCTCGGCAACATCGCCCATTGCAAGAATTTCATCACGGATTCCTGTCTCGGTATTTGCTTTGCACTTATTTTCAAAAGGCCGTTCATCTGCATCGACAATCTCCTGCGAGGTTCCGGCCACTTCATCTCTCTTCTGGAGCTTCTCCATTTAAGGCAGCGCATGCTGCCGGAACATGCAGACAGGATCCCGGATGGAACAAGCCTGGAGATGGATTATGGAGCCGTAAATAAGATATTTCAGGCCCAGGTCCACATGGAACAATCCGGACAATGGTTTCGGAACGCGCTTTCCAAAAAGCGCTCTGAAGCGCTGGAACATTACAACTCGTTCCACAGAGAAAAAATTAACCGGAAATCTCTTCTACAAAGTGGCAGCTCATGAAAAGAAAAGGAAAAAGGCTGCTGGCCAAGGTATACCACTGTCTTGTCCGCCGTTGACACAGGCAATCCGGAATTTTCCTGCAACCTGCTGACAAGGAACCATTCCCGAATTCATTATCTTAATCAGAAAGAGGAAGCATTGAATATTTTCCTTTAAAACTGGAAAGTTTTTCATTCCGTTTACACTTAAACAAGCATTTTTGTTAAATATAAACATATTTTTCTTTTAAAGACTTTCTTTTTTGAGAAACATTAATATAATAGCTTCCACAAACCACCAATCATGCAATACAAGAATATTATTACAGCGGCATGCGCCATCATGGGTTCTTTCTCCGGAACAGCTTCTGCGGACATTACTCCTCCGCTGGGATCGCTGAATTCCCCTTACGAGGCCTCCCGTCCGTTCTCCGCCACTGTGGGAACCGGTTACGCCACCAAGTACGTCAGCCGCGGCCTGGCCTTCCAGCAGTCCGGCAGCGACCATGTCGTTCCCGTGGAAGCCGTCGGCGTCTATGACCTGAACAGCAAATATTCCATTCTGGCCGGGCTGAAATACCAGTGGCTGACCCAGAACAATCTGGATCATGACAGCACGGGCATTGCGGACGAATCGACAGGGCTGCTGGGTGTATCCCGGAAATTCAGCGATTATACCCAGGCCTCCTTGAGCTACCAGTTCGTGAACGGCGGCCTTCCCGGCGCGCTGAACATCCACAAGGGAGACACCTCCGGCTTTCCGGCCTTTGACCATGGACGGGCGGAAGAACACAGCTTCGTGCTGGACATCCACCATAACTTCGGCAAGGGGCTGGAAAACTTCTTCTGGGACAGCCGCGTGCAGTACACGTTCCGCTGGATGTCCGGCTGGTGGTTCACCAATACGCTGGGCTACAAATATGACTTCAACCGCTCCACCTCCCTGATCGTGTCCGGAACCTGGAACGCCACGGCAGGATATTTTGACCGCAATTCCCTCAATGCCAACGGAACGCAGGGTATTTCCCTGACTGTGGCCGTACCTTTCAAGGCTATGGAACGTCTCGTCGTCACACCCTTTGCCGGCACGGTCTGGCTGGGCAACGGCGGCATGGCCGCCAATCATCGCGGCGCCTCCGAACGGTTCCCCTGGAGAACGCCCTCCAAGGTATACCGTAATTTCACCTTCGTTGCGGGGGTGGGCGTGGCCTATTCCTTCTAAAGCCCCATCTTTCCAGCGGGCTCAGGCGTCCATGAACATGCCGGAGCCCGCATTTATTCCTTTCCCATGCCCCTGTCCGCCGTCTTCCATACCCATTCCGTACAGGAACAGGTCGCCGCACTCGGTGACGCATTCGCCATCGCCGGGGAATTCCTCCATTGCGACACCATCAACAGCGGGCACATCAACCTGACTTTCCGGGCCGCCTACCGCCGGGAGGACGGTTCCACGGACCGCTACATCTTTCAGCGGGTGAATGACGCCGTGTTCCAATGCCCCAGGGACGTGATGCACAATGTGGAAAAGGTGACCAACCACATCCGGTGGAAAATGCTCCGGGTGCTGAAAACCCCCTTCCGCCAGACGCTGAACCTGTACTCCGCCCGCGGAGGCCGCAAATACCTGAAACTCCAAGGATCAGGATACTGGCGCTGCTACAACTGCATTGAAAATACCTACACGTGCGACGTAGCGGAACACCCGCGCCAGGCCTATGAAGCCGCCAGGGCCTTCGGGGCCTTTCAGCAGCTTCTGTGCGATATGAATCCGGAGGACATCCATGAAACCATCCCCTTCTTCCACCACACCCGCAAACGGTTCAACCGCCTGATGGAAGCAGCGCGGAAGGATTCCTCCGGCCGTCTGGCCTCCTGCCGGAAGGAACTGGAATTCATCAGGAAACATGAACAGGAAGTGGACCTTCTCCTGAACCTTCAGGAAAAGGGGGAACTCCCGGTCAGAATCGTGCACAACGACACGAAAATCAACAACGTCATGCTGGATACGGAAACGGACCGGGCCGTATGCGTCATTGACCTGGATACGGTCATGCCCGGCAGCATTCTTTACGACTTCGGGGACATGGCACGCACGATGACTTCTCCCGCGGCGGAGGATGAAGAAGACCTGGAAAAGACCTTCATGCGCATGCCCATGTTTGAGGCCGTCGTGAAGGGCTACCTGGAAACCGCCAAAGATTTCATCACTCCCCTGGAGGTTTCCCTGCTCCCCTTTTCCGGCAAATTGATCACGCTGGAAACCGGCATCCGCTTCCTGACGGACTATCTGGAAGGGGACGTTTATTTCAAGACGGAAAAAGACCGGCACAACCTGCACCGGGCGCGCACCCAGCTCGCGCTGGTAAAAAGCATGGAACAGCAAATGCCGGAAATGGAAAAGCTGTGCGCGGACGTTTTCAAGGCGGTCAAGGTCTGATGTTCAACGGCTAGCGGCAGTCCCCGGCTGGCTGATTTTTATGATGGCTTCCCCCTCTGCGGGTTTGCTATACTGCCGCGCATGTTAAAAAATATTTCCCCCCTGATCAGCCCGTCCCTGCTGAAAATTCTTGCGGAAATGGGCCACGGAGATGAAATCGTCTTTTCAGACGCCCACTTCCCCGGCCATACCTTCAATCACACCGTTCTCAGGGCGGACGGCCTGAACGCGGACTCCCTGCTGGGCGCCGTCATTCCCCTTTTTGAACTGGACGCCTACGCCACCCCGGTGATCATGATGGCCCCGGTTCCCGGCGATTCTCTGGACCCCGCCGTAGAAGCCAGATACCGCAAGGCGCTGGGCTACGACGGCGAAATCGAACAAATGGAACGCTACGCATTTTATGAACGCGCCAAAAAAGCCTATGCCGTGGTCATCACCGGGGAAACCGCCAAATACGGCAACATCATTCTGAAAAAAGGCGTGACTCCTGCCGCCTGAAAGCCTTGAGCGCTATTCCCATGCAGTACGATTTTGATGAAATCATCGACCGCCGCGGCACCGGCGCGCTAAAATACGAAGCCCTGCTGCCGCGCTGGGGCCGGGATGACCTGCTGCCCCTGTGGGTGGCAGACATGGACTTCAAAACCCCCCCGTTCATCATGGAAGCCCTGCGCCGCCGCTGTGAACACGAACTGCTGGGCTACACGGTGAAGCCCCCCGCCTTTTTCGAGGCCATCCGGGGCTGGGTGGGCCGCCGCCACGGCTGGCAGGTGGAAACGGACCAGATCGGGTTCGCCCCCGGCATTGTTCCGGGTATTTCCAGCGCCATTCAGTGCTTCACCAAACTGGGGGACAGGATCATGATTCAGCCCCCGGTTTACCATCCCTTTGCGATGATTATCCGCGAAAACGGGCGGGAAATCGTCAACAATCCGCTGGTACTGGAAAACGGGCGCTACCGGATGGATTTCGAGCATATGCGGGAGGCCGTGCGCGGATGCGGCATGTTCATCCTGTGCAATCCCCACAATCCGGGAGGCCGGGTCTGGAGTCCGGAAGAACTGGAGCAGGTAGCGGAAATTTGCGCGGAAAGCGGAACCCTGGTCATTTCCGATGAAATTCACGCAGACCTCACTCTGCCCGGCCACAGGCACACCGTATTCGCCACCGTTTCGGAAAAAGCCCGAGACAATTCCGTCACGTACATGGCGGCCAGCAAGGCGTTCAACGTGCCTGGCCTGGCCAGTTCCTACCTGCTCTGCCAAAATCCGGCCCTGTTTGAGAAGTACCAGAATTTTGTGAACGGACGGGAAATGGCGGAAGGCCACGTTTTTGCGTATGCGGGGCTCATCAGCGCCTATACGGAACCGGAAGGAGAGGAATGGCTGCGCCAGGCGCTGGACTACATCCAGAAAAACATCCGCTACCTTGACGCGGAATTGCGCAGCCGCATGCCCAAGATCAAGGCCCTTCTTCCGGACGCCTCCTATCTGGTGTTCCTGGACTGCCGGGAATTGAACCTGTCCCGGCAGGAACTGGAGGATTTCTTCGTGAACGGCGCCCGTCTGGCCCTGAACAACGGCGCCATCTTCGGCAAGGAGGGGGAAGGTTTCATGCGCCTGAATGCGGGCTGCCCCCGTTCCGTGCTGGCCCGGGCCCTCAACCAGCTGGAGAAGGCGTACCTGTCACGCGGTTTCTGACCCGCGAACTTGGCTGGCAGTCATTTGCACGGCATTTCCAACCAACCGGAAGTGCCGTGAATTTTCCCGTTTCCGGATTGCAGGGCGCTATCCATCGGAGTCCATGAAAACTCCCCGCAACCGTCCCGGCTTTTTTCGGAAGAATCAGGGATTCCAAGCCTTTTCCGGTCAAATTCCCGACGGAAGGCAGGGCGAAGCCTTCCTTTCCCGGACGACGCCGGAAAATTCCCCGGTTCCTGTCCTCTCCTCTTACCGCACTTCCCTCCTCCGGAAATGTACGAACGCCATTCCGGTAAAACGTGACTTTGCTTGCAAAATGGACGGAAAGGGGTATCTTTTGCCGCATGTACTATATCACCACGGCCATTGATTACACCAACGGACCGCCCCACATCGGGCACGCTTATGAAAAAGTCCTTGCGGACGTTCTTGCGCGCTGGCACCGGATGAAGGGGGAGGAAGTCTATTTTCTGACCGGGGTGGACCAGCACGGCCAGAAAGTACAGCAGACGGCGGAGAAACTGGGCATTACTCCGCAGGAACATGTGGACAACATCACGGCCAGGTTCCTGGCGCTCTGGGAACGGCTGGGCATCAGCTACGACGGCTGGGCCGCCACCACGGACCCGCGCCACAAGGCGTGCGTGCAGAAGATCCTCACCAGCCTGAAGGACAAGGGCCAGCTTTACAAAAAATCCTACAGGGGCTTTTATTCCGTCCGGCAGGAACAGTTCCTTACGGACAAGGAACGGGATGAAGACGGCAATTTCGGCCCGGAATGGGGGGAAGTGGTGGAACTGGAGGAAGAAAACTGGTATTTCCGCCTGGCCGACCAGGCGGAATGGATGAAGCAATTTGTGGAAAAGAGCGGTTCCTTCGTCCTTCCCGCCTTCCGCAAGGCGGAGGTGCTCAACGCGATCGAACGCTCCTTCGACGCGGACCTCTGCATTTCCCGCCCCAAGGAACGCCTTTCCTGGGGCATTGAATTGCCTTTTGACCCGGATTTCGTCACCTACGTCTGGTTTGACGCCCTGATCAATTACGTTTCCTTCGCCGGCTATCTGGCGGAACCGGGAAGCGGACTGCCGGAATTTTCCAGACTCTGGCCCGCCGATTGCGAGGTGATCGGCAAGGATATCCTGGTGCCCGCCCACGGCGTGTACTGGCCCGCCATGCTGCACGCCATGGGCTTTTCCGACGAGGAAATGCCCACCCTGCTCGTGCACGGCTGGTGGAACATTAATGGGGAGAAGATGTCCAAATCCATTGGCAACGTGGTGGACCCCAACCTGCTGGTGGAGGAATTCGGCCCCGAGCCCGTGCGCTATTACCTGGTGCGCGACATCACCACCGGAAAGGACGCCAATTTTGACGCGGACCGCCTGGTCATGCTGTACAATACGGAGCTGGCCAACGACCTGGGCAACCTGTGCAACCGCTCCATCAACATGACCCGCCGTTATTGTGAGTCCGTCCTTCCCGCACCCGGTGAATATGACGATGACGCTTCCAAGGCCCTGCGCGCGACCATGGACCAGGCGGTGGTCCAGTTTTCCAGATTCATGGACGAGAACATGGTCTCCGACGCGCTGGCGGCCCTGAACGCGCAGGTTTCCGCCTGCAACGCCTATATTGAACAGCAGCAGCCCTGGCAGCTCGCCAAGGACGAGGCCAGCGCTCCGCGGCTGGGCTGCGTGCTGCGCCACCTGCTGGAATGCTGCGCCCAGACGGGCTATCTCATCGGCTGCGTGCTTCCCGGCGCCTCTTCCCGCATTCTGGAGCAACTGAACGCGGATTCCCTGTTCCAGGGACTGACGCCATCCGTGCTCGCCTGGGGGGTTCTTCCCGCAGGCCACCGCATCAACGATCCCGCTCCCGTTTTCCCGCGCATCCTTTCCGAAGAGGAGAAGGCCAAGCTGGCGGAAAAAGCGGCCAAGGCGGCCAAAAAACAAGGCTAGCTCCCGTGAACGCCTCCACGTCCTTCGTCAAGTCCCTGCTGGCCCAGTGCTGCCTGGGCGGCATTTGTGAATGGGTGGTCTGCCCCGGCGCGCGCAACATGGCGCTGCTGCAGGTGCTGGCCGCCGCGGAGGATTTGGTGAAATGGACCCATTTTGACGAACGTTCCGCCGCGTTTTTCGCGCTGGGGCGCATTCAGGACATGGGGCTGCCCGCAGCCGTGGTGACCACGTCCGGTACGGCTGCGGCGGAATTGCTCCCCGCCGTGGTGGAAGCGTACTACCAGCGCAGGCCCTTGCTCCTGCTCACGGCGGACCGTCCGGCGGACTACCGCGGTTCCGCCGCCCCGCAGGCTATCGAACAGGCGGACATGTTCGGCATTTACGCTCCCACGATTGATCTTCAGACGTCGGACGAACTGCCGGAAGATATCCTGGAAGACTGGGATTACGCGTCCCCCCTCCATATCAACGTCTGCCTGCCGGACCCGGACCCCGCGTGGAATCCGGGCCATTGCGACCTTTACCCGGCGGAACCGCCGGAAGAGAACGAGTTCCGCGGTTCCCTGTCCGATCTGGCCCAGGCCCTGCGCTTCAAGGCGCGCCGCGGCCTTGTTCTGATGATCGGCGGCCTGGACCCCACGGAACAGGCCCCCGCCCTGTGGCTGGCCAATGAATTAAAAGCTCCCGTTGTGGCGGACGCCACCTCCGGGCTCCGGGAGGAACTGGAGCATCTGGCCCTGACGGATGCGGACCGGTTGCTGAAACAGAATCCGCCCGCCGTTCTGCTGAGAGTAGGGGACGTTCCCGTGGCCCGCTTCTGGCGGGACCTGGAGGATATTCCCTCCACGGAGGTGTTTTCCATCACCCGCACCGGCTTTTCCGGACTGGCGCGGCCTTCCTCCGTGGTGACGGGGGATCTGGACGCCGTCCTGCGCGCCCTGGGGGATGTGGATTCCGTCGGCGACGTCAACGGCCTGCGCGCCATGAACAAGCGCCACAAGGCTCAAATGGAGGAGCTGCTCATCACCTGCCCGGACAGCGAACAGGCCATGGTGCGCGCCTTTTCCTGCTTTGCCGCGGACGGCGACTGCATTTACCTGGGCAATTCCATGCCCGTACGCTACTGGAACAGCTTCGCCCAGACGGCGGTACCTACGGAAAACGTACGCGCCAACCGGGGAGCCAACGGCATTGACGGCCAGATTTCCACATTCCTGGGCGCTTCCGCCCGGTGCGCCCGCGCCTGGGCTCTTCTAGGGGACCTGACCACCCTGTATGATTCCAATGCGCTGGCCATGCTCCCGCAACTGGATCCCGGAACTCGTGTCCTGGGCGTCATCAACAACGGAGGCGGCGGCATTTTCCGCTCCCTTCCCGGAGGGGACAAACACCCGGAAGCCCTGGGAAAATTGCTCATCCAGCCGCACGACCATTCCTTCAAGGCCATTGCGGAACAGTGGGGCATGTGCTACGTGTGCATCCGCACGGCGGATGAATTCGACCAGCTTGAGGCGCTTGAAAAAAACGTTGCCATCCTTGTGGAGCTTATTCCAGACCCGTCGCAGACGGAACAGGTACGGAACGCCCTGGCCCAGGGTTAATGAACCGGGCTCCGGCTTCCGGTGAAGAGGAACCGCCCGTTTTCTGTCTTTCCGCATACGGAGAAAAACGGTAAGATACCTTATCAGGCGCCTTTCTTCGTCATTTCGCGCCTTTTTTCCTTTTCCGCCACGGCCCGGGCATCCATGCGCGGCTGCAAGAACCAGGACTGTTTTTTGTCCAGATTCCCGTTCCGGTACACCAGCAGGGCCGTTCCATGCCCGGAGGCGTCGTAATAAAGGCACCTGACTTCCTTTTTTTCCATGTCTTCCATGATTTTGCGGGAAGGATGGGAGCTTTCCCCTCCCGGGAAATACATGGTGGCTGCGTACACGGCGGCATTTTCCAGAACAGGGTCAGCCACGTCTCCATGCCAGTCCAGGGTCCGCCTTGTTTCGTTTTCCTTTTCAGGGGCGGGAATTTCCTCATTTTTCCACCAGAGCAGCCGATCATTTTCCACTTTCCAGGAATGCAGGGTATAATTCGGACTGCCCGCCAGAACCCGGTTGTCATTCCTGAACCTGAACGGTCCGTCCGGATGATGAGAAAGCGACCAGTCAACAAAGTCTCTCCCATTGGGGAAAGAGAGGTGCCTCATTTCCCTCATCCATTCTCCGCAGGGGTCAAACAGGCAGGACATTTCAGAAAGAACCTTGGTTTTTCCCGTCTTCCAGTTCTCATATTCCTGGATGGAGACCGTCATGAAACCGTGATTCACCTTTACCCGGCCGAATCCCAGTTCCCCATCTTCCGGCGTTCCCCTGCCGTCAAAGGAAACCCACGCTACGGAACCGTCCAGATAGACTTTCAGGGCCTTCCATCTCCATTCCTCTTCCACCTTCCACGCGGCGTCAGGCACCATATCCAGGCCGTACCTCGCCGTTTTCAGAATGCACGGGTCCCGGGACAAAAGGCCCGATACGAGATAACGGTCGCAGACATCCCGGAAAGAAGGAAGTTTTTTCCCCACTGGGGCCGGTCCCTCCAGCATCTTTTTCATGGGCAAATGTTCCGCAGGTATCGCTTCCGGAGGAACAAGGGCCTTCGCATAGGCCCCGTGGCACATGCGGCAAAGATCATTCCATGCTGAAAAATTCCATAGAAATCCATTTTCATGTCGCATACATCATGATCCGCTCCTGTTCAAGACATTTAAAAAATCCCGCCTCCCTCATATGCGCCCAAAATTATCCCCTTTCCCTTCTGGTCCGTACCGTAAGGGGAGAATGAAGGAACAGAGAATGAAAGCCTGTCAAAAAACCGGGAGGAACCAGGTGTTCCTCCCGGTTGGGGATATTTTACCGTCAAGAGCCCGAAGGTGCGCCATTCCGGCCTTACAGATAACTGCGCACAACGCCGGAGGCGCGTTCCCTAACGGCAGCAATGCGCTTGCTCAATTCCATTCTGTACGCTTCCATGTCACGGATGGGAGCCTGCGCCACACCGGAGATCATGGCTGCCTGCGCCACGGCCGGGCATTCCCATTCGATGATGCGGGGATCAATGGGCTTGGGAATCACGTAGTCGATGCCGAAGCTGAGGGGTTCTCCGCCGTACATGTCCACCACTTCCTGGGGAACGGGTTCCTTCGCCAGGTCCGCCAGGGCGCGCGCGGCGGCGATTTTCATCTGTTCGTTGATGACGGAGGCGCGCACGTCCAGCGCGGCGCGGAAAATGAAGGGGAAGCAGGAGACGTTGTTCACCTGGTTGGGCCAGTCGGAACGGCCGGAGCCCATGATGCAGTCCGGGCGTGCCTTTTTGGCGTCCTGGTAGGTGATTTCCGGGTCCGGGTTCGCACAGGCGAAGATAATGGGGGAGGGGGCCATCAGCTTCACCATGTCCTGGGTCAGAAGCCCCTTGGTGGAGAGGCCCAGGAAGACGTCCGCCCCGGTCAGGGCTTCTTCCAGCGTGCAGTCTTCCGACTGGGAGAATTGCGCCTTCGTGGCATGCAGGTCAATGCGGCCCGTATGGATCAGCCCCTTGGAGTCGAACATGTAAATATGCTCGCGGCGCACGCCCAGGGTCATATAGAATTTGGCGCAGGAAATGCCCGCGGCGCCGGCCCCGACGACGACGACTTTCAGGTCTTCCAGCTTGCGTCCCGTCAATTCCGCGGCGTTCAGCAGGGCCGCGCCGGAAATCACGGCCGTGCCGTGCTGGTCGTCATGAAACACGGGAATGTTCATTTCTTCGCGCAGGCGTTCCTCCACCATGAAGCATTCCGGTGCCTTGATGTCTTCCAGATTGATCGCGCCGAAGGTAGGTTCCATGGTCTTGATGACCTCGATGAGTTTTTCAGGCTCCTTGATGTTCAGCTCAATGTCAAAAACGTCGATATCCGCGAATACCTTGAATAAAAGTCCCTTGCCTTCCATCACCGGCTTGGCGGCGTCCGGGCCTATGTTGCCCAGGCCGAGTACGGCCGTGCCGTTGGTAATGACACCCACCAGGTTCGAACGGCCGGTGTACAGGGCGCTCTGGGAAGGGTCTTCCTTAATGCGGAGACAGGGTTCGGCAACGCCCGGGGAATAGGCAAGCGTCAAATCCCGTTGTGAAAAGCAGGGCTTGCAGGGCAGCGTCTCCATCTTTCCGGGACGGGGCTGGGAGTGGTACTGCAAGGCGTCTAGTCTGATGTCGGAACTCATGGTTGTAGGGGGAACGGAAAATCGAGCCTTGCTTGCACCACATAATTAGCGTGCATTCAAGCAAATAATCATTTAATCGCGTCACAAGACCCATGTTCGGACGACATTTCTTTTAAATTGAAAGAGGCGCAGAAATATGGTAGTAGTTTTAAGGAATATCAACTGTCTTTGTTCATGGAAACAACTCCTCCCCTTCCCTCAGGATTCAATATCAACGGCTATCTTATCCAGTCGCTGAAGCAGACGGATCCCCTCTGCCACGTTTATTTTGCGGCGGATTCCAGCCATGTCCAATACCTGGTCCGGGAATTCTGCCCGCAGGGCCTGGCCGTGCGCGACCCGGAAAGCGGCAAGCTGCGCTATCCGGAAAGCACCGACATCGAGCAGGAGGTGATTCCGCTCAAAAACGATTTTGAGGCCCAGTTCCGCACCGGAGCCCTGGCGGAAATTCCGGCCCAGGGCACGCTGTATCTGGTTTATGCCATACCCGGCGCCCATCCGGCGGCCGGAACGGCAGAACCCCAGGCCCAGTCCGTTTCCCTCCAGCGCGACCAGCGGGCCCTGGCCACACCGGGTGCGGAAGCACCCGTTTCTCCGGTCGCCATGCCCCAGCCTCGTCAGAAAAAAAATTCCCTGGGAATATGGATTCTGCTGCTGGTCCTGCTGGGAGGAGGCTACGCAGCGTACCACTATTCTACCCACAGCCGCAGTCAAGAAACCGCTCCGGCCCAGGAACCGGCCAAGCTTCACAAAAAGAAGAAGGCCCCCAAGCCGGAAGCCGGGAACAAGGCCGCACAGCCTACCCCGGAAGCGGCAGATCCCTTTGAAGAGGAAACCGCAACCGCGGAAGAACAGCCTCCGCAGGAACCATCCCCCGCTGCCGTCCAACCTGCTGAAGACAAGGCGGACGCGCCCGCAGAGGCAGGAGACGAGGAAACCGTTCCCGAAGCAGTGGCGGAAAAACCTGCAGAAACGGATGACGCCGACGACGCTAAGGAAGCGGCTCCGGTAGAAAAGGAAAAACCGTCTTCCACCACCGCCAGAGTAGCCGCACCTTCCCGCAACGCACATACCGCCGCAACCGCATCCGCAGGCAGGCCCCGCGCAACGGCACACAGGCAAACTACCAATATGGGGGACGTCAACGCGTACATCAAGAAGTATGCCAAGGCGCTTCCCCTGAACCAGTGGAAGAAACAGTACTCCCAGCTTTATACAAGCTGGTTCGGCAACAAGGAAGAGATAGCCGAAGGGTGGATCACTACTTTCGGCCCCCTCGGATTCCGTGCCCGGGGTCTGGATACGTCCTGGCCCAATCCCAATTTCAGGGGAATGTTTCCCAAATCCCTGCTGGACCCCAACGGCGACCCCGTGGCGAACGTGTACGTGGTCACCCAGGTGATCGAAGGCTCCCCCGCTGAAAAATATGTGAACAAGGGGGACGTGATCCTCGGTATCGATGGCCAGCCCTTCAAAACCTCCCTGAGCCTGGATGTTCCCTACGGTCCCTACCAGTTCCAGGATTCCCGCGGCCTGGACATGCACGCCGGCCTGCTGGTGGATAAGGCGGAAGGCGCCGGAAAAATTACCCTGAACCTGATTCCTGCGGAGAACGTGGAAAAAGTCCAGGGCCTCCAGCCCCTTTGGAAGGAAGTGTTCAGGGAGGAAAAGGCGAAGAAGCCCGTCAATCTTTCCATCTCCGTCCAGGGCGGCCAGCAGATCCGGCTGCACGTTGACGACGGCGGCAACGGCATCGGCAGCGACGGTTTCGAATGGTCGGACCTGAGGCTGGAAGGGGCCGGAGGCCCCATTCCGTTGACAAAGCTCAGGCCCTTGCAGTACAGCGTGGGCTACGGCGCCGCCAAATACGATCCCGAACGCAAGGTCTGGCTGGCGCACGCCGTCTCCTCTATTGTTTTCGACATCCCCAAAGGCAACTGGAAGCTGAAAGGGACCGGCACCCCCGGAGGGGCCGCAAGCGTAGGGGTCACCGTGTACACGGGAGGGGCCTCCACCCTGCCGGACGCCGTCAAGAAGTACGTGAAGAACGTCACGTTCAAGATTCCCCAGCTGGGGTCCTATGCGCCCGGCTTCCCGAAAAATTGCGCCAAGAGCAAGGCCGTGGTCCACATGATGAGCGAATGGCTCGCCGCCCAGCAGCGCGAGGACGGCTCCTGGGAACGCCCCGGCGGCTACTGCGGCAACCATTACGATACGGCATGGGCCGGTCTGGCCCTGATGGCTACCGGCAATCCCAAGTATGATCCGGTCATCAAGAAGGCCGCTCATTACATCGCCTTTTCCGGCTCCCAGTGCTGGTGGGCGGTTCCCCAGGCTTCCGCGGGCATCTTCCTGTGCGAGTACTGGCTGCGCTACCGGGACAATTCCGTGCTGCCCGCCATCCGTAACGGCGTGCAGCGCATGAAGAACGAAGTGCTTTACGGGGACTTCGTCACCGGGCACGGCATCCATCCCGGCTATGCGGGCACGGGGGTCAGCATCGGCGGCTCCCATATGTGCCTGTTCCTGGCGCTGGCCAGCAAAACCCCGGCCCGGGTGGAAGACGGCGTGCTGGACAAGATGATGGACCGCGCCCAGGAGCTCTGCCCCACGGGGATGGGGCCCTACGGCCGCATGACGGAATCCTTCTCCTTTGAACCCAACCGCAACTGCGGAGGCACCTATTCCGGGCGCCACGGTCCCTATTTCATCGCCTCCCTCATCTGCGGAGGACCGGAATTATACACCAAAAACAGCCGCATCATGTACAGCGAAGGCCCCATCGGCGGCTGCGACCAGGGTCACTCCTCCGAAACGCTGTCCATTATGTGGGCCCTCCCCTCCTATTGGCGCGTCAATCCGGAAGTTTATTACAAGAACATGGAGGCTTTCCGCTGGAAGCTTACCCTGCTGCGCCCGTTTGACGGAGGCATGATGCAGAATCCCAACAGACTGGAGCTGATGACGGCGGATCCCGTGATAGGCACCTATATCCGCACCGGCGTGTGGATCACGGCGCTGTGTGCGGAACGGCAGAACCTGGCCATCACCGGAAAGCCCGAGTTCCAGGCCAAGTCCTTCCGCAAGGTTCCCCCCATTAACGATACGGAATCCCGCTTCCTGAATACCTACATCCGCAACTGGAGCATGGTCAGTGCGGCTCTGGGCTCCAAGGCCCCGGCCTCCCTCAAGTCCGCCATCCGGGACATGAAGAAGATTCCCGTGGAACAGGGCTGCCGCTTCAAGCTCATGGACCTGGTCAATTCCCGGGCCCTCCCCATTTCCAAGGCCATCATGGCCCTTCCCGGCGTGGACCAACTCACCAAGGCCACCTGTGCGGAAATGATCCTGGGCATGGATGTGCGCATTTTCTTTGAACCCAAGCGCAAGGACGACAAACTCCAGCCCGGTGAATATTCCCTGAACCTGGACATCCAGCAGCCCCTGGGCGGCCGTGCCCTGGGCCTGCAACGCAACAAGGAACTGGAAAGCAAGGCCAATGAAGCGTACAAGTACGACTTTGCCGGCACCGTCCAGTTCAGCGACACCACCACCTTTTCCCCGATGGAAACCATCTCCTGGACGCCGGGTACCAAATTCGGAGGCCAATGGAATGTTTACAATTACAGCAAGGAACTCAGCGGCCCCACCCAGCCGGGCGTTCCCAAGATGACGGCCAAAATCAAATGGCGCGTGAACGATCTGGACGTGGAGTATGACCGCCCCATCGCCGTCGGCGGTTTTGAAGTGGGATGTGGGGAGAAAGCGCGCCCCGTCACCAACTGCAACCATTTGTGGGTTCCGGGCATCCTGATCCGCGACCATGGCAACTGGGGCTGTTCCTTCCACCTGCCGGATGGCACTTATATTTCTGCGGCCTCCCAGGGCAACCAGATCGAGGTGTACGACGAAACGGACAAGAAGAACAAAAAGACATGGGTTTCCCCGAACGATTCCTGCCTGACCCAGGGGTCCCGCTGCCTGTTCCGTGTTTCCACGGACTGGCACGGCCTGGAATGCCGCGTACGCGAACTCAAGCTGCTGAGCAAAGGGTCTGAAGAAGTCGCGGATTACAAGCTGAAGGCTTCTACCGGCGGCAGCGTGGACACGGCCAAACTTCTGGACCGCGACGTCACTACCGTGGAAGAGCTGGACATGCCGAACGGGGAAGACAATCCCCTGGTACTGGAGCTTACCCTGAAATCCCCCGCCACCCTGCGGGCGGTGGACCTCAAGCTGGACAAAGGGAATTCCCGCATCATCATTGAAGCCTACAAGAGCGGCAAGTGGATTCCCGTCCATTGGGGTTCCGTAGGTCCGGCTACCGCTGGAGTAAGCGATGCACAGAAGGCCATGTATGCCGATGAGCCGGAAGTTCTGCGCATGCTCCAGGCCCCCGGCAACGGCTTTATCAAGTGCATGAGAACGTTCGACCCGGTCACCACAAACAGGTTGCGTGTCAAATTTTCACAGAAAGGCGGCAAGGTCCGCCTGGCGGAACTGCACGTATACAAGGAGGATGCTCCCAGAACAGCGGTAGCGGCGGCCAAATAAAGGCATCCCGTGACAGACCATCAATTTCAGGGGTCGGCTCGCCATGAGCCCGGCCCCTTCTTTTTTCAAGGACCGGAAGGGAGAAGTCCCCCGGCATCCGGTCTTCTACTGATCTGCGTTCCCGCAACCAGAAAAAAAACTGCCGTCTTTCCCGGTCAAGAAATTTCCGGAGTCATGCGGAAGCCCCTCTTTTCCGCCCGTGAAAAAACCCGCACGGGAAGAAACGCCTCCGCAGCATTCCGGGAGAAAACAGCCCCGGACCGTCTCCAGGCACAAACGGACACTCATTTCCCGCGAGCGTATCCTGAAACGATTTCCTGAAGGATGGCGGAAATTTTCTCCATGGACTGCACGGGAACATACTCGTATCTTCCATGGAAGTTGTGGCCTCCCGCACACAGATTGGGACAGGGCAGCCCCATGAAGGAAAGACGCGTGCCATCCGTGCCTCCGCGCACGGGGATGATTTCCGGCCGCACTCCCACCGCTTCCATGGCCTGGCGGGCGTGGTCCACCAAGTGCATATGCGGAAGAATTTTCCCCCGCATATTGTAATAGGAATCCTCGATTTCCACGATGACGGAGCCCTCCCCGTATTTCCGGTTCAGCAGGGCGGCACAGTCGCGCATGAATTCCTTTTTGCACTCAAATTCCGCGGAGTCGTGATCCCGGATCAGGTATTCCGCCACGGCCTGTTCCACGTCCCCGCGGAACGAGTCCAGATGATAAAATCCTTCGTAGCCTTCCGTACACGCCGGATTCTGGAACGTGGGCAGCATGAACTGGAATTCCATGAGCAGAAGGGAGGCGTTCACCATTCTGCCCTTGGCGCTTCCGGGATGAATGCTCTTGCCGTGCGCCGTCACCACGGCGGAAGCGGCATTGAAGTTTTCATATTCGATTTCTCCCAGCCGTCCTCCGTCCACCGTGTAGGCAAAGTCCGCGCCGAAGCGCGCCACGTCGAAGTTGTCCGCGCCACGCCCTATTTCCTCATCCGGGGTGAAGGCAATCCTGATGTCTCCGTGGGGGCGTTCCGGATGCAGCAGGAAGGAGGCGGCCATGTCCATGATTTCCGCAATGCCCGCCTTGTCGTCCGCTCCAAGCAGGGTTTTCCCGTCCGTCACCACCAGGTTCTGGCCTACATATTCCTTCAATTCCGGAAATACGTCCGGTGAAAGCACTACTCCCCGCTCTCCGTCCAGAACAATATCACCCCCGTCATAGGAATGCACGATGGAAGGGTTCACGCCGCTGCCCGGTACTCCGGGAGCCGTATCCACATGCGCCACCCAGCCGATGGCCGGAACCTTTTTCCGGATATTGGAAGGGATGGAAGCGTACACGATGCCGGAAGCTTCATCAAGCTCCGCCAGCGCGCCCATTTCCCGAAGTTCCTCCGCCAGCATTTGGCTCAGAACGGTCTGTCCGGGCGTGGACGGCACGGTTCCAGAGTCCGGGGATGATTGAGTATCCACACCCGCATATCTCAAAAAACGGTCCAAAACAGATATATTCATCAGGAAAATCAAGGATTGCTCAAAGTCTAGCACCCCGTATTCCGAACACAAGCACAAGGACACGGTTTATCCTTGCAGTTCAGTTCTGGTTGAAGTATGTAAACAGAGCTTCTCCCCATGATGACTCCTCTCCCCGTTGGCGTTACCCTTGCTATGGCCTTTTCCTGCGGCGCGCTGCCGCTTATGGCGCAGGAAATCTATGTGCCGGGCTCCATGTCCGCGTCCTCCGGAACGTGGCAAGACCCCTCGGACATGTACGTGGAGGCGCTCAGCCTGGTCAACAAGTCCGCCGGACTGGCGGAAAAGCGGGACTATGTGGGGGCCATCCGCCTCACCCAGCAGGCGGAGGAACAACTCGCACGACTGGTCAAATCTCATCCGCAATGGAGACCCAACCTGCTCACACAGCGCCGCCAGATCAACAGGGAAAACCTGGACCGATGGCAAAAACTGGCGCAGCAGCAGGCGGCAGCCCGTCCGGCAGGTCCCGCTCTGACTGTGGAGCACCCTCCCGCCGTTCCTTCCGCGGACCGTCCCAGGCTCAAACCCAACATCACGTTGCCCCCCGGGTACAAAGGCGTGGAATTCCCGGCAACGCCAGGAGCCCTTCCCATCAATCCCATTCCGGGATCGTCCGTATCTCCCGGAACCCCTCCGGTAGTCGTGGAAAGTACTTACGACCGCGTCCTCAATGCCCTGGACAAGTCCAGAATGGAAAACAAGGCCCTGATCGATGCCCTCAAGCGCACCCGCAGGCAACTGGAGAAAGCGTTGTCAGACCTGGCCGTGGCCGCCACAGGAGAGTCCGTTTACCGCGACGAGCTGATCAAGGTCAAGAAACAGATGAATGAAGAAAGGGCCACGAACAACAAGCTTCTTCAGACACTGACCCGGCGCGTGGACGAACTGGAACAGACCGTCGACAGGCTGGGGAAGGAAAGAGCCCAGCATCTGGAACTGATAGCTTCCCTCCGGCAGGAACTTCAGGAATATAAAGATGCCCTGAAGAAAACGACGGACGATAGAGACGCCCTGCAGAATGAACGCAACCAGCTGGCGGCCCTGCTGGAACTGAACAATCCGGACAAGACCAGGAACCTGCTGGACCGCAATATGACCCTGATGGCCCAGCTCAAGGATGCACAAGCCAGAATCGCCGCTCTGGAAACGGCCAATTCCGATTCCGAGGAACAGCGCAAGGCCAATCTGAAAGCTCTGGAAGAAGCCCGAGAAGAATCCGCCGGACTCAAGCAGAAGCTGATTGCCATGAGCGACGAGAACATCGGCTACCGCAAGCGCATCACGGAGATGATGACCAAGCTGATCAACGCGGATGTGGAGCTTTCCAAATTGTCCGAGCATCCGGAAAAAAGCCCCCTGCTTACGGAGGAAGTCAAGCTGATGCGCTCCATCATCGCCAAGCAGAGCCGCATTCTTTCCATCCAGGACCAAAGCCGTTCCCTGCTCATCAGCACTTACATGAGGGAGTTCCAGCAAAACCCGGCCACGGCGGATATTGCAGCCCTGCTGGGCAACAGGGAGATCATCAAGCTGACGCCCGCCGAACAGCAAATCGTCAATACCCTTGCGGCGGACAGCAAGTTAAAACTTTTCCTGACGGACCAGCAGAAGGAAGACATGAACAAGCTGGCCAAGGAACTTTTCTCAGAACGGGAAAAGGCTGCCCAGCTTTCCAAGGAACTGGAACTGGCGCGCAGCAAAATGAAAAATGACGCGTCCAAGAACAGAAAGGCGAACAAGGCTCAGACCCAGGCCCTGGCAAAAGCCAAAGAAGCCGTGGAACAGAAAAACCGCCAGGTGGAGGAACTCAGCAGAAAGCTGGAGGATTTGACGCGCCAGTTCAATGAACAGGCGAAACTGGCCGCCCTTTCAGCCTCCTCCGCTGCGCCGGACCAGCAACAGGTAAACCAAGGCATGAAAACCGCCGTGCGCAAAAAACTGGAGGCGGAGGCCCTGGGCCAGGGAGCCGCGGAAGCCTTTGCCAAAAAACGTTACGTAGCGGCCGAACAGCTCTACCGCACTCTTCTAGATTTGCAGCCCAACCATGTACCCGCCCTGGTGAACCTGGGAACCATCCTGCTCCAGCGCAACAAGGCGGAGGAAGCTATAGAACATCTTAAAAAGGCCACCGAGCTGGATGCCGGCTCCTCCCCTGCATGGTTCATGATGGGAGTGGCCCAGTACCGGGCCGGGCTCGACCAGCAGGCGCTGGCCTCCCTGACGGAGACCGTCAGGCTGAACCCAGCCAACGCTCCGGCCCTGCTTTACCTGGGCAACCTGGAAAGCAGCGCCGGGAATTACGAAAAGGCGGTTGACCATTTTGAAAAAGCGCTGAAGATCCATCCGGAATCCTCCGAAGCCCATTTCAACCTCGCATGGACCTATTCCCGGCTGGGACGCACAGCGCAGGCCCGCAAGAGTTACGATGCCGCCATCCGCTGCGGAGGATTGCCGGATTCCGACCTGGAACTGGCCATCACCGGCACCAGCACACTGCCGCGCCGCAAGCAGGCAGAGAAGGAAGCCGCACCGGCTCCGGACGTTCCCGACACCCACATGGCCGTTGCGGTGAGCGACCCGAAAGCCATTTCTCACGAAGCCGGGGAAGTTCCCGCCAGCATTGCGGAAGATCCGAACGCCCAGGAACGCCCCGCTCCGGCATCCCGGCACATCGCCGTGAGCCTCCGTACGGAACCGGAACCCGCTTCCCTGGCCTCCCAGGTGAAGGAGGCAGGCCCCGCGCACACTGCCGCCAACCAGCAGGCGGAGACCGCGCCCGCCAAGGAACAGGCACAGGCGGAAGCCGCGGAAAAACCGCGCAGAAGAAGCCGTTTCCGCATCGGTTCCTGATCCCATTTTTCATTCCCGAATCCCGTTATGCATCAAGTTTCCATTCTCGGCTTGGGAATCATCGGCTCGCGCATTGCCCGGCACATGATCTCCCTGGGTGACGACGTGACCGTCTGGAACCGCACGCCCCGTGAAGGTTACCCCCGCGTGGCCGCAAGCCCGGCGGACGCCGTCCGCGCTTCCAGAATTATCCAGATCTACCTTAAGGACAGAAACGCCTGCCTGGAGGTGTTTGAACAGATGAGGGGAGCCCTCACCCCGGAACACGTGATCCTGAACCATTCCACGATCGACCTTGCCACGGTGGACAAGCTTTCCCTGATGTGCTCCGGAATCGGGTGCACTTATGTGGATTGCCCGTTCACCGGTTCCCGCATGCCCGCGGAAAAGGGGGAACTGGTTTATTACGCGGGGACGGATTCCTCCACGCTGGACCGCATGCGTCCCGTTCTGGAACATAGCTCGAAGGATATTCTCCATGCGGGCGGCGTGGGCGCCGGCACCGTCGTGAAGCTGATCACCAACATGATTTCCGCCACGATGGTCCAGAGCCTCAGCGAAGCCCTGGCCATCACCCAGGCCTACGGCATTTCCCCGCAACTGCTGGGGCAGGCCATTTCCCGGAACGTCATCGCCTCCCCGCTGGCGGCGTTCAAGCTTCCCCTGATGGCGGAACGCGATTTTTCCACCCACTTTTCCCTGGACAATATGCGGAAAGACAGCGTTTACGCCCAGGAACTGGCGGCGGAAAAGGGCATCCAGCCTCCCGTAGCGGCGCTCGTCTCTTCCATCATGGACCGCCTGTGCCGCGAAGGTCATGCGGAAGAGGATTTCGGCTGCCTGGCGGAACAATTCGATTAACCCGATCCCGACCGATGATTTCCGGAGGAACATGCACCAGCTTTCTTCTGCCCCTCCTGCTCCTTGTTCCCTGCGTTTGCGGACAGGAGGCGGAACGGGGAGAAAGCGCGCCGCCTGCCGCCGCGCATGAAGAAACAGTTCCCTTGCCCGTTCCGGACACGGACCATCTGGACGATTCCTCCGACCGCCCCGTCCTGCAGGGCCGGTCCAACGTTGCGCCCGTTGCCGAACCCGTTTCCGCTCCTGCGGCTCCGTCCGGAGAAGCGGCAGCCCCGCCCGCTGCGGCTCTCGCCACGGAAGCCCCGGTACGGCGGCAGCCCTTCACCAGCATTTCCTCTTCCAAGCAGTTCCACGTGATCGGACAGGACGCCCTGCTGGCCGGGGCAATCGCCTCCCGCGCAGATTCCATGCGTACGACGCTCCTGAAAATCCTCAAGCAGCCGGACGAATGGAAAAACCGGATCATCATCCGCCTGATGGGGGAGCCGGGCACCCCGGTCCCGCCCAATCCCATCCGCATGCAGACCACGATTCTGGGGGACGCCATCACGTACAATATTTACATCCACCTGGGTCGCGGCATCAACCAGGACAGGCTCCGGCACGCGGTCATTTCCACCCTGCTTTATGAAATGATGCTGCGGAATGTCGATCCGGAGGGGCTTCCGGAACAGGTCAGCCTTCCCCCCTGGCTTATCACCGGACTGGAACAGGCAGTTCTGTGGCACACCAATGAAGCGGACCGCGCGCTGTATTCCACCCTGTTCCAGCAGGATGGCATCATGAGCCCGGAAGATATCCTGAAAAGCCGGGAACCGGAGAAGGAGCTGGACGCTACTTCCTACGCCGCCTACCAGACTTCCTGCGGTGCCCTGATGCTTTGTCTGCTAAACCAGAAAAACGGACCGGAAGGGATGAAACATCTGCTGGACCAGGCGATTCTGGGGGGGGATGATCCCAAAAACCTCATCAAGCGCCACTTTCCCCAGCTCAATCTGACGCCTTCCTCCCTGCATAAATGGTGGACGCTCCAGCTTTCCCGCATGGCTACCCCCCCCGTGACGGAAACCCTCACGATCATGGAGACGGAAAGGCACCTGCAGGAAGCCCTTACGCTGGTCAAGTATGATCCGGACACGCGTACCACCACCACTTTCCCCGTGGACAATCTGGAAGAGGCCGCCTCCCTGCCCGACCTGAAGAGGCAGCTTTCCAACATATCCGGCAGCCTGTTCAACCTCAGCAGGCGTTCCTTTCCCTCCTACCGCCCCATTATCGTGGAATACGCCAAACTCGTCGCCCTGATGCAGACGGACAAACTGGACCGCAGGAAAGCCGCACTGAAAATCAGCCAGCTCCGGGAAATACGGGAACTTTCCATGAAAACGGCCCGGCGCGTACGGGATTATATGGACTGGTATGAAATCAACACCCGGACCGGTTCCGGAAAAACGTTTGATTCCTATGCGGCGACCATGAAGATGATCCGGGAACAAGAGGCTCCGGCCAACACGCCCATTGCCAGGTACCTGGACGATATTGAAAAATTGTACACGCTTCCGGCAAAGGCTCCCGTTCCCCCGCTGTACGGAAAGGACTGATCCCGGAAATGCGGGATTTCCGCACAGACGGCCCGGTCCTGCGGCCCCGGCGATGTGCCACAGAAGCAACCGCTCCGGGATTTACCGGCTTTTACGGAAGGCGCCCGGGCTTTCATCTTTTTTTGCGAAGGCCTGTCAGGTATTCGTGTCAGCATGCCCCCCGCGTTATGACAATTCCGGGTACGGCCTTGTCTGACTGTCATATGAAACATGTATTGCTTCCTCCTTTTTTTGCCGCCGCCGCCCTTGTTTCCTGTGATCCCGTCCTGGCCCAGCAGGTTCCCCAGCCGGCCCCGGAGGCCGTTTATCTGAACACGGAACGCGGCCTGCGGGTCAAGCCGCTGGAAGGCAGAGAAATAAGCCCCAGCCTGATCAAGGGACAGAGGCCGGAGGAACAGATTACCAAACGCACGCCCGGCGTGCCTACCAAGCCGAGCATTCTTCTTCAGCACCTTTCCCGCCCATCCAAGCCCGGCATTGAGTTTTTTGCCTCCAAGCCCCTCAAGATGATGCCGTATCTGGACAGTTCCTACGTCTTCGGCAATACCTGCGTGGAACCGAATGCCTGGATCCGCGAGGACATGATTTCCACCGGAGCACAAAAGCTCAAGACGGCCCTGTCCAAATACGGCATCACCTATTCCGCCCAGTTCGGCTTCAACTACACGGGCCTGACGGGCGGCGGCCTGAACGGGAAAACGGATTTCCCCTCTTATAACGGTTCTCTTCTGACCAATATCACCATTTTCCGCAACAACTCCACGGGCAGCGGCCTGTACCTGGCCTCCGAGTTCGACTTTGGCAACGGCTTTGACTTCAATGAAGGGAACAAGGGCCCCGCCACCACCCTGGGTTCCCTCCAGAACCCCACCAGCTCCTTCCAGGGGCCGGACCCGCACCTCAGCAACCTGAGCCTGGCGTGGGTGGGCGCGGGCGGCAAGCTCCTGCTGATGGCGGGCCAACTGGACACTACCAATTACATGGACCACAATGCGTATGCCAATTCCCACAACAATAACCTGACCAACAGCGTTTTCGGCAACAATCCCATGCTTCCGCTCACGGACAACTCCCTGGGGTTCCATTTTGCGTGGCAACCCACCTCCTCCTTTTATGTGATGGGCGCCACAGCCGCCAACAACATGACCGCCAACCACAATCCGTTCAAGAACCTGAACTCTGACAACTGGACGAACGTGCTTGAATTCGGCTACGTGGCGGAGGATTTCTGCGGGTGGGGACCGGGCGTGTACCGCCTCCAGCCCTTCTTCGCCACCAGCGACAGTGAAAACGGAGGCGGCGTAGGCGTCAACTTCCAGCAGCAGCTCGGCCGCCACAGTCATCTGGGCTGGTTCTTCCGCGGCGGCTGGGCCAGCGACAACGCAGCTGCGTTGACCGGTGTGCGATGTGCGGCCACCACAGGGCTGGTGCTCCTTTCCCCCTTTTACGGGAAGGGTGCCTCCAATGACGGCTACCTGGGCCTGGGATTCCTCTGGCAGCAGGGAGCCAGGAAGAACGGCCCGTACGTGAACAAGAATGAATATGGCATTGAACTGACATACGTGATGCAGGTAACGCCTACCATGACGCTTCAGCCTGACATTCAGCTCGTGAAAAATCCCGTCAACGGGCGCCGGGGGCAGACTGCCGTGGTTTTCCAGATTCAGAACGTGTGGTCCTGGTAAGTGACCGTGCGGGAAATATTGGAAAATATTGATCGCATTTACTGGAAATAGTGTCTAAATGGAAACATATTTACCCGGACCACGCACATGAAGCGCACTGAGCTATCTTCCCTGAAGGAGGCGGAGCAGGCCTCCCTGAACCATGAGATTTTAACCACATGGCGCCCCGGGGAAACCCTGGGGGAACATATGGAGCGCCGCGGCGTCAGCCGACGCGAATTCAACAAATGGTGCCTGAAAATGATTGCCCTGATGGGCGTCGCCACCGTGACGGGGGGTGTCTCCAACGCCCAGGAAATTGCGGACAAGATGGCGAATCTCAAACGGCCCGTGGTCATCTGGCTCCAGCTTCAGGAATGCACCGGGTGCCTGGAAAGCACCATCCGCAGCTATAATGAGGAGATCGGGGACATGGTGCTTTCCGCCGTGTCCATGCCGTATGTGGAACTGCTCATGGCCCCCTCCGGGGAGGCCGCCAACCAGGCCCTGGAAGAGGCGATCAAGGAACCCCACATCCTTGTCATCAACGGGTCCGTCCCGGTCAACGACGGCGGGGTGTACTGCACCGTGGCCGGAGATACGGTGGAGAACATGCTGCGCCATTGCGCGGAAAACGCCTCCTACATCCTGGCCGTGGGATCCTGCGCCTACTTCGGCTCCATCCAGGCCGCCCGACCCAACCCTACCGGGGCTGTAGGCATCCGGGACATCCTGACAGACCGCACGGTCATCAACGTACCGGGCTGCCCTCCCATCGGGGACGTGATCACGGCCGTGATCATGTACATCCTCACCTTTGACCGCGCACCGGAGTGCGACCTGGAAACGCGCCCCCTGATGGCGTACGGCACGCGCATCCACAACAACTGCCCGCGCCGGGCTCACTTTGACGCCGGCCAGTTCGTCAACGTGTTTGACGATGAGAACGCGCGGGAATGCTTCTGCCTGTATAAGGTGGGCTGCAAGGGGCCGGACACCTTCTCCCCCTGCCCCATCGTCAAATGGAACGGCGGCGTTAGCTTCCCCATCCAGTCCGGCCACCCGTGCATCGGATGCACGGAGCTGTATTTCTTTGACCGCATGACTCCCTTCTACAAAACGCTGCCCAACGTGAACGGCTTCGGCGTGGAAGCCTCCGCCAACGTGATCGGCGCCGTGGGCGTGGCCGCGGCGGGCACGGCCATCGCCGCCCATGCGGTGGGGTCCGCCATTCATTACCGGCAGCAGCACATGAAGGAGGAGGCGAACGTCTCCCTGCCCGCCTTTGGGGACGAGCCCGGCTCCCCCGACAAGGAAACTGAAGAATAAGAAGCCTTTTACACCAGATTACCATGAGCAATTATACATCAGCGGCCGTTCCGGAATCCAGCCGCGTGGTCATCGACCCCGTGACACGCATTGAAGGCCACCTGCGGGTGGAGATGGAGGCCGGGGACGGCGTGATCAAAAACGCCTGGACGTCCACCACGCAGTACCGCGGCATTGAAGTGATCGCCTGCAAGCGCGATCCGCGGGACGTGTGGGCCTTTGTGGAACGCATCTGCGGCGTCTGTACGGGCACCCACGCCATTGCCGCCCTGGCCGCGGTGGAAGACGCCCTGCAATACCCCGTGCCCATCCAGGCCAAACTTATGCGGGACCTGGTCAGCGGCGCTCTGGGCATTCAGGACCACGTAATTCATTTCTACCAGCTTCAGGCCATGGACTGGGTGGACGTGGTTTCCGCCCTGAAGGCGGACCCGAATGAAACCGCCGCCATTGCCAAGTCCCTTTCCGACTGGCCCCTTTCCTCCGCTACGTACTTTGCCGGAGTGCAGAAGAAACTGAAGGATTCCATCGCCCACGGACAGTATTCCATTTTTACGAACGGGTACTGGGGCCACCCCGCCTACAAGCTGCCGCCGGCGGTGAACCTGCTGGGCGTGGCGCATTACCTCCAGGCCCTCGTCTGGCAGCGGGACATGATCAAGATCCACACCATCCTGGGCGGCAAGAACCCGCACCCCAATTTCCTGGTGGGCGGCATGGCCTGCGCCATCAACATGAACAACGACCAGGCCATCAACCAGTTTTCTCTGAGCTACCTGAAACAGCTCGTAGATACCTGCCACGATTTCATCCACAAGGTATACTACCCGGACATCGTGGCCATTGCCGGTTTTTACAAGGATTACGCCCACATCGGCGCGTCCAACCCCAACCTGTTCTGCACCGGAGACCCGTCTGAAATCAATACCGGTGCCCCTGCCGGAAAAGGCATGATCAAGCCGGGCGTCCTGCTGAACGGGGATTACAAGAACGTCCTTCCCTTTGACCAGGACAAGATCAAGGAATTCGTCACCAGCGCGTGGTACAAGTACACGGAAGGGCGGGATGCGGGACTGGCCCCGTACGACGGCCAGACGGACGCGGATTACAACGGTCCCAGGCCGCCCTATAAATGGCTTTCCGACCGCCCCCAGTACACTTGGGTGAAAGCTCCGCGCTACGACGGCCACGCCATGGCCGTGGGACCGAACGCCCGCATGATGATCGGCTACGCCCAGGGCGTTCCCGCCATCGTGGAACGGGTGGACGCCGCCTGCGACAAGCTGGGATTGCCGCGCGACAACGCTTTCATGAATTCCACGCTGGGCCGCGTGTACGGCCGCGCCCTGGACGCCATGATCAATGTGGATATGATGGTGAATCAGCTCCAGGAAATGACAAACCGCATCAAGAACGGGGAAACCGCCACCTTCAACCCGGAGAAATGGGAGCCCGAGACATGGCCCTCCTCCTGCAAGGGGGTGGGCTGGGTGGAAGCCCCCCGCGGCAGCCTCAGCCACTGGGTAAGGATTGAAAACGGCCAGACGGTGAATTACCAGGCCGTGGTTCCCAGCACCTGGAACAGTTCCGGACGGGACGCGGAAGGCCAGATGGGGCCGTACGAGTATTCCCTGGCCCATACCGGAACGCATCCGCTGGTGGACCCGTCCCGCCCCGTGGAGGCCCTGCGCACCATTCACAGCTATGATCCGTGCCAATCCTGCGCCGTCCATCTGTTTGACGAAGAGGGAGAGGCCATTCTGACCAGACAGGACCCGTGAAAACGACCCTCATCAATGAAGACCTCACCTTGGTGGTGGAGGATGCCATTCCGGCCAGTACCGTTTACTCTCCGGAAGAAATCCTGGCGCTGGCCGTGTGCGCCTCCCCCAACGGGAGCACGGACCCGGGGGACCTGGCCCTGCTGCACGCGGCACGGGAACGCGGCATCCAGCTGAATTACGCCCAGCAGGCGGATTCCTGGGAGGCCCCGTCCGGAGAACGCCATTACAGCACCGCCATCCTGAAAGCCGCGGACAAGGAAGACGCCGTCCCCTTCATGGTGGCCCGCGGCAACCTGAACGCCCTGGAAAAACTGTGCGAGGTCAGCAATCTGGAAAAGGAACGCATGAACAAGGCTTTTGAAGCCTATGATCCGTCCGGCTTCCAGCCCGTGGGGATTGCCGTGCATCGCTCCGGTGCCCCGTGGCGCCTGCTGGGCGTGGTGCCCATGCACGCCATGCGGGACGTGCGCCATCTTTCCAAGGCCAAGGCCAATTTCCGCTACTTCCACGTCTGGGACTGGCCGCTGCGGGTGCTGCACTGGACATGGGTGTTCTGCATCATCGGCCTGGCCGTTACGGGCATCTGCATCGCGGAAGGCTGGTTCCTGAAAATGGGGGACCTGCACGGAGCCTTCCAGTTCGGCACGCTCCGCTTCGTCCATTACGCCCTGGGCTGGACGCTGGTGGTGGTGATGATGCTCCGCTTTTCCTGCTTTTTCATGGCCTCCAACAAGTACCAGAGCTTCCGGGCGCTGTTCCCCGTCTCCAGACAACAGTGGAAGGACCTGTACACCACGGCGGTGGACTACGTTTTTGCGCGGAGCTACGACGGTCCGCGCTACATAGGCCACAACCCCCTCCAGCAGTGGACGTATACGGGCGTATACGTCCTGTTCACCACCATGATCGTTACCGGGCTGGCACTGTACGCGCTGTACGAGCCGCGCCACTGGTTTTACTACTGGTTCATGCCGCTGAACGACCTGATCGGGGTCCCGTACGTGCGCCTGATCCACCTGATCGGCATGTGGTGCTTCATCATCTTTGCCATGATCCACGTGTATCTTTCCATTCTTTCCGGAAACGTGGACCGGGACGGCACCATCTCCTCCATGTTCAGCGGCGGCCGCTGGCTACGCAAGGGAGTGAAGTTCAGGGATGAATAATACCGGATCAATATTCATGAAAGCTGAAGAATATACGGAGGATCGGCGTGGCTGCCCCGTAAAGGGAAATGCCTACCCCGTGCTCGTGCTGTGCGTGGGCAACCCGCTCATGGGGGACGACGGAGTGGGCGTGGAACTGGCGAAACGGCTCCAGGAGCGGGATTACGGCCCGCTGGTGCAGGTGGAGGAGGGAGGCACACTGGGCATGACGCTGCTGCCCCTGCTGGAAGACGCGGACACGGTCATCCTGGTGGACGCCGTGAAGACGGGAGCCGCACCGGGCACGCTCGTCACGCGCAGCAAGGAGGAGCTCCCCCGCCATTTCTCCTGCGTCATTTCCCCGCACCAGATAGGCATGAAGGAGGTGCTGGGCGCCGCCCAGCTCTGCGGCACCCTGCCGCGCGCCATCACGCTGGTGGGGGTGGAGGCCGCGCACACGGATTTCTGCCAGCCCATGTCCGCAGAGGTACGGGCGGCCATGCCGCAGGCCCTGGAACTGATTGAAAATCTCATTGCCCGGGCGGTAGAGGACTGCGCGGACCGGGAAAACGCCCATGCATGAAGTAGGCATCATGGAAGGGGCGCTGGACATGGCGCGCCGCCTCATGGAAGAAAACGGCGGCTCCCGGCTGGTGCGCGTGCACATGACCATCGGCAGCCTGAGCGGCGTGGTGCCGGACGCCCTGCAATCCGCCTTTCTGGCCCTGAGAGACGCCTACGCGGCAGGGAATGCCGCCCTGGAGATCACCTGGGTGGAGGCCCTCTGCCGCTGCGACGACTGCCAAGAGGATTTCCTCTTCACGGACCACGGCTACATCTGCCCCGGCTGCGGGGAACCCGCCCTGGCCATCCTCCGGGGACGGGAGCTGGAGCTTACCCGCGTGGAATGGGAATGACCCCAATCCTCCTTTCTCCGTTCCGCTCCCACCCGGAAAAAATCAGAAAATTTACCCGAACATTTTTCACTTCCGGACGGTCAAACATATTGGCGTACTTTCATTACGCCGCAAATGCCAACCCAGCTGTAGAACCAATATCATGAGCAATATCAACCCATTCATCCTAACGGGAATGATGCCGCTTTCAGCGTCATCCATGAACCGCGTTTCCTACATGTGCCCGGTCACCATCACCAATGACGTGGTCCAGGGGCAGACGGATGTTCAGGACTCCCTGACCATTGATGCCGGAGGCAGCCTTTACATCATCAACGCCCCCGTTTACGTGGGCGGCCCCAATCAGCCGGACCACGGCCACGGAACCGCCCACCTGGTCGTCCGCAACGGAGGCGCCCTGACGCTCATCGGCAACCTGCCGGACCACATGACCATGTTTCTGGGGGACAAGGCCAACGGAAGCCTGGAGATCAACGGAGGCCGCGTTCTGATGGGACAGGGGCGCATCCAGGGAGCCAGGGAGCATGAAGGACATATCACGATGACGGACGGCTGGCTTTTTGCCTCAGCCATAGACCTGCCCTGCGACGGCTCGGAGTTCGTCATCAGGCACGGTCTGGCGCGCATCAAAAAACTGACGGGCAGCGTTTCCACCCACATTTACGGAGGCGTGCTTCACGTGAAGGAACAGGCCCATTGCGACCGTATCCATTTGGTGGACAACGGGGTGCTGCTGCTCGGCAGCACCACCAGCCAGCCTTCCGCAGATGTCATGGCCGGGGAAGGCATCAATTTCCGTGGGGATGGAGGGGCCCTGGTCATCCGCGTGCCGCATCCGGAAAAGGCGCTGACCCGCACGCGTGAGGCGGAACACGTCTTTGACGAATTGCTCAGAAGGGGCAAGCTGTACCACGACAGCGAGCCCATGACCAATTTCCAGGGATTCCACATGAGGGAATTTACCGGGCATGACAGCCTGACCTACGCCGCCCTGCGCCCTGCTGCCCAGCTTCATTCCGATCAGAACCAGGTCACACGCCTGTTGCATACTTTCATGTACGGCGGCAGCGACCGGGAAATACCCATCTGAACACAGGCGTTCAGGAATGATTGCCGCCCCATCCCGCGGCGGACCGGCCTTCCCTCTTATGGCCGGTTTCCCTGCAAGCGGGAGTTTCCGGCCCCGATGGCACTTATGGCCCTCCTGGAGGGCCACGGCCAGAAAACAGTCCGCGGGCAACAGCAAATTTTAGGGGGCATCCCCCCATCCGGCAGGAAGACATGATTCAAAAAAGAGGCCGCCCCGCTTGCACCGCAGGCCGGCCCCTGTTGAATATTCACAGGCAATCCGGAGATTACTTGATGAAGGTGATCGTGAAAGGCATCTGATACGTGTATTCCCTGTTGGCGATCTTGATCGTGTATATGATGGACAGGATGATCCACACCAAGGGAATGATCCAAATGAACAGGAAACCAATGAAGATCAAGGTCAGAATTCCGAAGACCGCCCAGGACGCAAACAGGTAGATTCCCCAGGAAATCTGGGCATTGACAACGTTCTTGCCCACCTGGTTCACCAGGGGGTAGTCCTGCTTCCAGATCAGCCAGCAGATGAGCGGAGCAATGATGTTCAATCCAGGAACGGCTCCGGTGAACAGGGAAAGCAGAGGAGAAATAGCCGTAACGAGCGCAAAATTGTCACTGTTGGACTGCGGTGAAGCGGCCGGCTCGGGGGATGGAGGCGGCTCGGGATGGGGAGGCGGAACTGAAGCCGCGGAAGGAGGAGGAACCGGTCCAGGAGATGGCGGCGGAACAGGGGTGGGAGCGGGAGTGGGGGGTGGAACAGGAGCAGGAACCACGGTTTCCTGGGGAGTTTCAGGTTCGGATGACTGATTGGTTTCTTCCATAATGGTTTCTGATACGGGATTAAATCGCTACGGCGGATGCAGGGAATTTCCCTCACGCCGCTACTATTGGCACTTTCTCATAGCTTTGCTTATCAAGTCAATATTTTAAACCGCTGCAAGAGACATGCGCTCCGGGGCTTGACAAGGCTCCGCCGGATGCCATAAAGACTACCCATGAATGTCCGTACCGCAGGCGTGCTCTTTTCCGCAACCCTTTTTTCCTGTTCCCCGCCTGTACCGGATATTCCGTCTGCCGCGCCCACGGTCACCAGGGTGGAAGCCCTGCGCACCAGCCGTGCCTATACGGACCTGGCTTGGAGGGGAACCCGACGCAACATCCGGCACGGAACGGACCCCGAAGGTATCAGGATAGACACCCCGGACGCCTCCTCATCCGGCACCCATGCAGGAGCCTGGTGGAAGCCCGGCACCCGGTCCGCGGGAATGCCGTACAAATGGGGCGGGTTCGATACTCCGCGGCAATTCGTCAGCCGCCTGAACCGCGACCCTGAAAACGGAGGACGTCCCGCCGCTGCCGGAGACATGGGCACCCCGGAAAAGCAGGCGGAGGGAGATGACGCGGTCAGCAGGTTTGCCGCCGGGGTGGATTGTTCCGGCTTCGTCTCCCGGTGCTGGCGCCTGTCCCGGCCCTGGTCCACGCGCGAGCTTCCCTCCCTGTGCACGCCGCTGGGCTGGGAAGAGTTGCGAACGGGCGACATCCTGATCGTACCGGGGCGGCACGTACTCATGTTCATTGAGTGGTACGGAGACGGCAGGGAGGTATTCCTGGGGAGTGAAGCCGGCCCCCTGCCGGTATGGAAATGCGCGGAACATTTCTTCAGCCGGGCTATTCTGGAGCGCGGGGGCTACCGCCCCATGAGGTACAAGGGAATGCGGGAACAGGAGACGGATTCCGAAACAGCGAAGCCGTAAAAAATGTCCCAGCAGTCCGTTTTTTCCGGAAAAGGAAACTCAAATGAATAACACGAACATGAAGTATCAGGTAATAAAAAGACACCAAAGCGAGTTTCCGAACCCCGTCATCATTTCCAGGGGGGAAAAACTTGTCATTGGAGAGAAATATGAGGAGAACAAGGCTTGGAACGACTGGTATTTCTGCGAGACGGAAGACCGGAACAAGGGCTGGATTCCCAAACAGGTGATCCAATGGCTGGGCGGCAGCGAGGGGGAAGCGCTGGAAGATTATTCCGCCAGGGAATTGGATGCGGAGGAGGGAGAAGTCCTGACCGGTTCCCAGGTGCTCAACGGCTGGATATGGTGCCGGAATTCCGCTTCCGGGGAAGAAGGATGGGTGCCTGTTGAAAACCTCGTTCCCATGGGGGAGGATACGGAGGATCGATAAGCCTTTCCGGGCGTCCGATGCGCAAACTGCCGTGATCAGTTTTTTCGGAACGCCGGGGCACGGCTCCGGCGGGATGGCGGGAAATCCGCCGGGGAATTATCTGAACACATGGGCCATGCGCCGGAAGGGACATGCCTGCACATTTATCCCGGTCATTCCGGCATGTGTGCTGCCGGGACGGCCCTTCCCTGTCCCCGCGGAGGTGTTCCGGGGCTAGATTTCCACTTCCCCGGCAGTCAGGACCCGTGCAAATATTCCATCCAGGGCCGCCATGTAGGCGTTATGCACGGTTTTGGCCGGTATCGTCTCCCGCATGATGGACAAGTCCTTCGTGGCGCACGCATCGTACAGCAAGGTCACGGGAATTTGATAATCCCAGGCCGCGCGGACCGTGGTATCTATGCACATGTGCGTCATCATGCCGCACACAACCAATTCGTCAACCGCCTTCGCACGGAGCAGGTCCGCAAGGCCCGTCCGGTAAAAACTGTTGGGGGCGTGCTTGACGAGCACATCCTCACCCGGCAGCGGCGTCAATCCGGTGTGGATGTTTACGCCATCCGTCCCCGGCAGGAAGAAGGTGGCATCCGGACGGGTGTTGACATGTTGAACATGGATCACGGGCAGCCCGGCCTTCCTGAAAAGCCGTAAAACGGAGACGATGTTCCCCAGAGCCTTTTCCGGACCGGAAAGCTCGCACTTCCCTCCGGGAAAATAGTCATTCTGAACGTCAATAATGAGGAGAGCCTTCATCCTGTATCACCTGGTTTTCCAAGGTTCCGTGCGTCCGCTACGCCTTTTAAAAGGCGCGGACGCACGGAACACGAGGTGTTACAAGGGCTGGACGTTGAAGTTATACACTTTGCCCTGAAAAGATTCACCCAGGGTCTTCAGCGGAAGGATGAAGGTGGAACGGTGCACCTTGGGACGGTTCTTGAATTTTTCAATAAAGTCCTTGGATTTGTCAGAAAAGCTTTTCAGCACGGCAGTTCCGGCAGGCTGCCCGTCCAGGAACAGGCTGGTTTTTTCCGGCTCGCCCACAATTTCCACCTTGACCTTTTTGCCTGCGGGCAGTTTGACGCCGAAGGAGAATTCCAGGGAGTCATCACGACGGAATCCGACGGTACCATCCTTCATAACCGCGAGCAGTTCGCCCTCCGGAGCGGAAAGCAGCACCTGTTCCTTCCCTTCCGGAGCGGCGTTGAGTTCCAGTTCCGCGGTCAGGCGGTACTTCGGTCCCAGGGCAGGCTTGTCCAGCTTCTGGGGCAGGGAGGAAGGAGTGACCGAAAAGGGCTGGGTGTCCTTCCATTTGTGAAGGGGGTTGGTGCGCGGAGCGTTGCCGATGGCCGCCACCAGTTCGCGATGCTGTTCAAACGTGTCGGGCGCCTTGGCCTTGCCCCACAGCTTCTGGCTGAGGACATCCATGGAACCGGAAAGCATTCCCCAAATATCGTACGGACTATACCCCGTGTGCATGATATCCGTTTCATCGTTCCAGATGGCAAAGGTGCCTCCCAGGAGCTGGGGATGCCCGGCAGGAAGCGTTTCATTGCCGATGCGGTTGGGAATCCAGTTGCTATAGAGGCCCTTGTGGTTCCTGTCCATGCGGTAGTAGTTGGCATAGGGCACGATGTAAAGGGCGCCGTCATTCGTGTTGATGACATCGTAGCCAAGGTTGACGGCTTCCCACGCCTTCATCCAGCCGGTGCTCCAGAGGTTCATTTGAACGCCCTTGCTCACCACGGGGGTCTTGCCGGGCTTGGCGCTGAGGCTGCCCCAGATGCGTGGGGTATAGCCGCGTTTGAGGGCGTGGCTGAGCACACCGTCCGCAAAGTGGCGATAGTCTTCCTTGTCTCCATAGAATTCATCCGCTCCCACGTGGAACACCTTGCAGCCGGCAAATACCGGGCGGCCCAGCTTGGGGTCTTTCAGCAGGTATTCGTCAAAAACCTTGGTCACGAAGTTGATCGTCTCCGGGTTGCCGGCGTCCAGCATTTCGCAGCGGCGTTTTTCATGGTTCATGGGACCTTTGTAGATAAGATCCGGACGCACCCGGGTAAAGGAGAGGGCGTGGCCGGGGGTGTCGAACTCCGGCACGATGTTGACGCCGTGGTGTTTGGCGTAACTGATCAGATCCGCAAATTCTTTCTTGGTGTAGGAAAGGTCCTTCGCGGTGAGGGGCGTGCCGTCTTTCCCCTTCACGTTGGATTCCAGGCGGAAGGCGGAGTAGGATTCCTTGAACGGGTCATGCCCGTTGTCCACGTAGTGTTCGTGGAAAATGTAGTTGTTGTTGATGACTAGGTGAAGATCGTTCAGCTTGTACCAGGACATGGTGCGGATCAGGTCCTTGAGGTAGCTGAGGGGATAGGGCGTGCGCGCAATGTCCAGCATGAAGCCGCGCACGGGATAGCGGGGAAAGTCCACGGCCGTGCCGCAGGGCACGCTCTCCGGGTTCTGGCGCAGCATCTGGAGCAGGGTGCGGGTGCCCCAGTAGAGGCCCGTAGGGGTAAGGGCGCCGATGCGGATACCGCCGGAATTCACGGCAAGGCTGTACCCTTCCTTCCCGACGTTGCTTTCCTTGAACAAGGAGAAGGAGATGTCCGCCTTCCCTCCGGGAGAGACGAGTTTGACCTTGCGGCCCAGCACGTCTTCCAGGTCGGCGGCAAAAGTACGGGCAAATTCCTTGTCTGGGCAGGAAACAGTGATGGAGGAACCCAGCTTGTATTCCCCCTTGCCGCCCTTCCATTGCAGGATTTCCGGGATAACCCGGGGCTTGGGATTGCCCTGCGTGGCTACCGGGGCTTTCAGGATGATTTCATAATCCTTGCTGATGGCCTCCTTGCCGCCCTTGGTCACTTTGAAGCTGAGGTTTACCGGAGTGTCCGAAATGACAGGAGCTATTTTCCCTTTGCTGTTGACGAGTTCCTCGTAGTCGGCCCCCAGGAGCTTGATTTGGGCTCCGGAGGCGCTGGGCATCGGCAGTTGCCTGGTCCCGGCCTTGATTTCCGGGATGGAGAGGGAGTCGGCTATTTGCCGGGCATCCTGTCCCGCCAGCGGACCCGCCGCAAATGCGGCCATCATTAAAAGTATGTTCTTGTTCATTTTCGTATGTGATTCCGGGAAGAATGGCATGCCCGATTTGTTGTAAGAATTACGCAACATCCGTTCCTTTCTTGCAAGGAAATAAAAAAGAGGCCGAAAGCCCTCTTGCCATTCCGGCACGAACGGCTCTGGGATGAAGGGGCATTTTCCGATTTTACGGAAAGAAAAGGACCGGACTGCCTTGAGGCAGCCCGGTCCCGGAAGGGGGAGCCGGTTCAGGCGCGTATGTCAATCACCTCTCCGGCGGGGAAGCGCACCTTCGCTTCGCGGGCGTAGGCGTCATCCTGGGCGCGGTAGCCGAGGGCCACGCCCACTACGGAACGGTACGGCGTCCCGTCCAGCCCTAAAATTTCATCGTATTTCTGGCGGTCCATGCCTCCAATGGTGCAGGAGTCCACCCGCAGAGCCGCAGCCGCGCTGAGCAGAAATCCGACGGCGATATATACCTGGCAGTCCAGCCATGTGTTCATTTTTTCCGGAGTCAGGGCTTTCACGTAGCCGCCGTAGAAATCCGCAGAGGCGGCCAGCTTTTCCGCAGACGGATGGCGTGTGAATTCGATCTGGGCCAGATAGCGGTCCACGTCCTTCTGGGTGGCGTCCCTCCGGGCGCACAGCACCACATAGTGGGAGCAGTCCTCCACCTGGGACTGGTTCCAGGAAACCTCCCGCAGGCGCTCCTTCAGCTCCCTGTTCGTGACGGCCACGAATTTCCAGAGCTGGAGTCCCAGGGAAGACGGGCTGAGCCGCAGGCTTTCCGCCAGGGCGTGCCAGGCGGGTTCTTCAATGCGGGCATGGGGATCAAATTTCTTGCAGGCATAGCGCCATCCAAGACCGTCAATGTATTGTTGCGGTGAAATCATAAAAGGTATGACAGATCCAACGGTGAAATTGTTTAAAGAACTTCCTTCAGGACTTCCACGCAGCGCGCGTTTTCCGCGGGGGTGCCGATGCTGATGCGAATCCACTCCGGCAGGCCGTATCCGTCCTGCGCGCGGACGATCACCCCTTTGGCAAGCATGTCGTTGAACACCTTTTTGCCCTGCCCCACCTTCACCAGGATGAAGTTCCCCTGGCTGGGAATCCATTCCAGCCCCATGTCCCTGAACGCCTGTTCGTAGAAGCGCATGCCCGCAGCATTGTTTTCCACCGTGCGGCGCACATGCTCCTGGTCCTCCAGGGCGGCCAGGGCCGCTTCCTGCGCCAGAACGTGCAGGTTGAACGGCGCGCGCGCCTTGTGCAGCATGTTGGCCACGGGTTCCGGGGCAATGCCGTAGCCCACGCGCAGGCCCGCCAGGCCGTAAGCCTTGGAAAAGGTGCGCAAAACGATCACGTTGCGCCCTTCCCTCACGAATTTGAGGGTATCCGGCGGGTTGTCGGAAAACTCCCGGTACGCCTCGTCAAAGCACACCAGCACATGGTCCGGCACCTTCGCCATGAAATCGTCGATTTCCCGCTGGCCGACGACGGTGCCGACCGGGTTGGTGGGGTTGGTGATGAATACGATGCGCGTGCGGTCCGTAATGGCGTTCAGAAACCCGTTCAGGTCATGGGTCCAGTCCGGCTTATTGGGAATTTCCACGTACGCCGCGCCGAACAGCCTGGCCATGATGGGGTACATGGAAAAGGCGTGCCTGGCGGCCACCACCTCGGCCTGCGGGTTCAGCAGGGCGTGGCAGATGAGTTCGATTACCTCGCTGCTGCCCGTGCCCACCACCGTCTGGCCAAAATCCACGCCGCAGAATTCCGCAATGGCGGAACGCAGCCGGAAAGCCGCGCCGTCCGGATAAATGTTTACTCCGGCAGCCGCCCGGGAGATGGCCTCCACCGCCCGGGGGGACGGTCCCAGGGGATTTTCATTGGAGGCCAGTTTCACAATGTCACGGGGGTCCAGGCCCAGTTCCCGGGCCGTTTCCTCGATCGGCTTGCCCGGCTGATAAGCCACCAGCTCAAGCACATGCTGGTTTGCGAAACTTTCAATACTCATAGCGGCGGAATGTTACTGCCATTCCCCTTTTCTGGCAATACTGATTTCCATCCGGGAAATTCCCTAAAAATATTTGCCGCCATGCCGTCCAGGTAAAAAGCAGTGAGATGCCTTTCAGCGAGGCACCGGCCGGAAATCATACCGTCCAATTATGAAGAGTATCCACCTGCCGTTATACACTTAAATGCTGCGGCCCCCCTCGCCCCCGGCATTTATTGATCTTTCCCCTTCCGGGATTTTGAATACCGGATATCCTCCGAGACCAATTGACGGGAATGCAGTAAATAGATCCGCACGTAGATCCGGACCAGATCCCCTGAGGAAAGGTCCACATCCCAAAAAGTGAAGTAGAGACGCTCTTCCTTTTTTTCCACGATATCCGTCAGGGAATCCACAAAAAGATATGGGAAAACGGCCCGGTGAACTTCTTTTTCAAAAAATGGTCTGAGTCTCTTACCTTCCGCATCCGGACGGTGGTCAGCAGCATTCCGTCAGGGCTCAGCATTTCCCTGGTTTCAGTATAACAGGGGCTGTTGGCCTCGTTGCGCCCCATACTGCGCGAAACCAGAGTGCTGGAATCCGCCTCCCAATACGGAGAAGCATCCGGAATGCTATACCGTGTTCCATCAAAGGAGGGAACCTGGAACGATTGTTTCTCCGCCGCCGTTACTTCCTGACTCAGCGTTTTCAGGGAAGCAGCCGTCTCCGGCCGGATCTGGCCCAGTCCGGGGTTTTCCATCTCTTCGGCAACACATGCCAGGGGGAAGATCACAAGGAATATTCCAATATTCATCACTATTAACTATATTGTTTACAACATAATAGGCTCAAAAAAAACTGTAAAGGATATTTTGGATGAGGGAAAAGGGCTTGTTCCATAGCGACCCCAGCCGCCACATGCCGAAGCCACGCGCACCCTTCCGATAAAAAGCGGACAGTCCCACCCCGGGGCCTTACGGAACGTACCTGCCCGGCATTTCCTCCCGCGCCCGGCGGGTCATGGCCGTGATGATCTTCGTTTTTCCTTCCGTATAAGCGTCGCGGTTGAACTCAAACTTTTCTTTTAAAGAGCGCTTAAGCTCGGCGTACTTCTGCGCCTCTTTAGGGTGAGCAGCCAAGTAATCCCGGAAATAAAGCTCATCCCAATCCCGCCAGGGGCGCACATGCAGGTGGAAGGCCTGCCCCCGGAACCCCTCCGCCGTATAGCCCTTTACCATGACCAGGCCCATGCGTTCCTCGTCACGATGCGTCTCCATATAACCGCATTTCCGCAGCAAAGGAGGCGTTTCAAAAACGAACGAATCCGGAGAAACCTCCATCAGAATGTCAATGGTAGGCTTGGCGTCCAGGCCGGGCACCGCCGTACTGCCGATATGGGAAATGCGGGTGATGCGGGTGCAGCCCACGGCCTCCGCCAGCAGGTCCCTCTCCCGGCGGTAAAGTTCCGCCCATTCCTCTCTGGAACCGCTCAGGATGATGGGAAACAGGCGCCAGAGTTCCTCATGGCACATGCGGGACAGAAAGGCTTCATCCGGAAGGCTGCTGGACATTTCCGGAAGATAGGGAAAATGCCCCCGGAGTTCAATTCCACAGATGATTCCGGAGCCTTCCCGCAGGAAGTACGGCTTTTCCGCACATCCCGCCCCTACCTTTTCCGTTTGCGGTCTCTCCTTCTCCGGCACCGCATGGCCTGGTACGCGGCTACGGTAAAGGCAAACGCCGTTACACCCATAAAGGAGCGGAACAACCAAATCAGCAGCTCCCAGTAAATATCCTGAGTCATGCGGATGGCTTTTGACCGGACGCGGATTCCCCGGCCTGCTCTTCCCTCAGGCGTTTCACGGCACAGGCAAGCAGAGTCGCCCTGTCCAGCTGACAGCGCTGCACGTGGAGGGCGTCCGCTTCCGCATCCCGGAAAAATTGGATGGACAGCGGCATTTTCCCCTTGATCTGAATTTTTTTCTGGATTTTTTTCTTATTTCCCGTCTTCATGAAATATCTTTTCAGGTATGAATTTGAACTTTGGATGCCTTTACGTAGGGATATTGCAACGCAAACGGTACTTTCGTCAAGAATAATATACCATTTTAAGGACATATTCATAAAAAAGATTGAATTTTCGCACCGATAGCGTTACAAGGTGTGCATGAGTGAGAACCAGGACGAACTCAAGGCCCAAATCAAGGTTTGGCTGAAACAGCAGAAAATGACCCGTGAGGAGTTCGCGGCAAAATGTTTCGTGTCGGCCAACACGGTTCGCAACTGGTTGGCCAGAGTATTTATTCCGAAGGACAAGGAGGCTCTCATCAAACTGTTGATGGAGAAGACGGAGAGGGAAAAGGAACTCAAGGAAGCGGCCAGGGCTCATTGGAAGCCGTTTGCCGTCATGGTGAATACCGACGATTACAAGCTCATTGAAAAAGCCGCCCGAAAGGACAACATGACTGTGGAAGAATGGGCTGAAGAAATCCTGATCCGCGACGCTCAGGAACGCATGGAGCATGTTTACCCGGAATCCCTCCGCGTTGCGGAAGAACCCAAAAGGTACGGAATCCCGCGTACCTCCGGGCCGGATTCCTCTACAAGCAAGCCGCACTGATAAATTGCTACCATATAGTTAGAACCAAGAAAAAGCCGTCATGGATATTCTATCCCACTGAGGTTTTTAAATTTTCTGTTCTGTTACCCTTGGCCGGAGAAGGTGACATGCCTTCCTTGAACGGAAGAAGATTTCCGGTCACGCCCTTCCGTATTATTTTTAATCAGTCCTGAAGACATCGGCAACGTGGAGAAGAGGGAGGTGAAATGGTCGCCCAGGAACTGCGTTTCCAGCTCCGGAAACATCCGGCTCCATATGGAACGGGAACCCACGGGGAGAGGTGAAGCCGTCCGCTGTCTTCCGGAACCGGATCATTCATGTGTCTGGCGCCGGAAGAAATCTGCGGTGCCTCCTCTGGAGGCCCCGTCTTTCCTCCCGGTCCCCCTGTTCTCCATCCTTATTGACGAACGGCGCATGCAGCGGAACACGGCGCACATGGCCATCCCCGGGGGCCCTGGAGGAAGCCTGCCCGCAGTTCTTTGAACACACACCATCCTGTTCCATGCAGGAGCGGCGGCCAAAGCTTTTCCTGTTCTTACCCGCCAGGGAACCGCCCTGTTTTTTTTGCTCGAACCCATGGGCGGCCTCCGCTATATTTTCCCCCGTTATGGCAACACCGGATTTTCATTATCAGGACCCTTTTCCCCTGGAAAAGGACGACACCCAGTACCGCCTCATCACCTCCGACTACGTAAGCGTAGGGGAATTTGAAGGTCACCCCATGCTCAAGGTGGAACCGGAAGGCCTGCGCCTTCTGGCCGCGGAAGCCTTCCACGATGTGGCTTTCTTCCTGCGCCCCGCCCACCTGAAGCAGGTGGCCGCCATTCTGGACGATCCGGAAGCCAGCGCCAATGACAAGAGCGTGGCTCTGACGATGCTCCGCAACGCGGAAGTGGCCGCCGCCGGCATCCTGCCCTTCTGCCAGGACACGGGCACCGCCACCATCGTCGGCAAGAAAGGCCAGCAGGTCTGGACCGGCTGCGACGATTGTGAATTTCTTTCCCACGGCGTGTACGACGCCTACACCCAGAACAACCTGCGCTACTCACAGACCGTGGCGCTGGACATGTACACGGAGAAGAATACCGGAACCAACCTGCCCGCCCAGATAGACATTGAAGCCGTGGAAGGCATGAAGTATTCCTTCCTCTTCGTCGCCAAAGGCGGCGGCTCCGCCAACAAGACCTATCTTTACCAGGAAACGAAAGCCCTGCTCAATCCCGCCACGCTCAAGAAATTTCTGGTGGAAAAAATGAGCACGCTGGGAACGGCGGCCTGCCCGCCCTACCACATCGCCTTCGTCATCGGGGGCACCTCTGCGGAAAAGTGCCTGAAGACCGTGAAGATGGCCTCCACCAAGTATTACGACAATCTTCCTACCACTGGCAACGAATATGGCCGCGCCTTTCGCGATGTGGAACTGGAAAAGGAACTGCATGCGGAAGCCTGCAAGCTGGGGCTGGGCGCCCAGTTTGGCGGCAAGTGGTATGCGCTGGACGTACGCGTAATCCGGCTGCCCCGCCACGGCGCTTCCTGCCCGGTGGGGTTGGGCGTCTCCTGTTCCGCAGACCGCAACGCCAAAGCCAAGATCACGCCGGAAGGCATTTTCATTGAACAGCTGGAGACCAACCCCGGCCAGTATATTCCGGAAGCCCTCCGTATGACCTCCAGCGAGGCCGTCTCCATCGATCTGAACCGCCCGATGAAGGAAGTGCTGGCGGACCTGAGCAAATACCCCGTTACCACGCGTCTGAGCCTGAACGGCACCATCGTCGTAGCGAGGGACATCGCCCACGCCAAGCTCAAGGAACGTCTGGAACGTGGAGAAGGATTGCCCCAGTACATCAAGGACCATCCCGTTTACTACGCCGGTCCGGCCAAGACCCCGGAAGGCTATCCCTCCGGCTCCTTCGGGCCTACCACCGCGGGACGCATGGATTCCTATGTGGACCTGTTCCAGGAAAACGGCGGCTCCATGATCATGATCGCCAAGGGCAACCGCAGCCAACAGGTGACGGACGCCTGCCACAAGCACGGCGGCTTCTACCTGGGTTCCATCGGCGGCCCCGCCGCTATTCTTGCCAAGAACAACATCAAAAAGGTAGAACTGCTGGAATACCCGGAACTGGGCATGGAAGCCATCTGGAAAATTGAAGTGGAAGACTTCCCCGCTTTCATCCTGGTGGACGACAAAGGCAACGACTTCTTTGCCAAAATCCGCGAAGGCTGGGCCTGCGCCAGCTGCTCCCATTAATTCCCCCCTCCTATACCGCAAGCGTCGGCCCCCTTCCCGGGGTCCGGCGCTTTTTCATGGTCTGAACGTCATCGAAAAGCCTTTCAGGCAAAAGGAATCATCAGAAGAACGCATCGGACCATCTGCTCCTGATAAACTTCCATCAGCCGCACCCGTGAGGGTGCGACAAAAGGCTGGATGTTCCGTTTTCCAGATTTTGCTGTTTCAATCCACGCACCCGTGAGGGTGCGACAATTTTGTTATGACACGGGAAAGGAATTGTAGGAGTTTCAATCCACGCACCCGTGAGGGTGCGACATCCGGCCCTGCGGAGAGTTTACCATTCCCCCGGGTTTCAATCCACGCACCCGTGAGGGTGCGACGTAGCTCCGGCAATACTGTCTTCCACGATTTGCTGTTTCAATCCACGCACCCGTGAGGGTGCGACAGGTGTAACTACTATATATTGTAGGATTAGGCAAGTTTCAATCCACGCACCCGTGAGGGTGCGACCCCGTGGACAAGGCCCCATCAGTCAAGGACTCCAGTTTCAATCCACGCACCCGTGAGGGTGCGACCAACCAGTTTTTTCAGGGAGCTATGCAAGTGGTTGTTTCAATCCACGCACCCGTGAGGGTGCGACTCAACAACCAGCAGGGGTTCCGAGGAAAACCGCTGTTTCAATCCACGCACCCGTGAGGGTGCGACGGCGGGGGAATATATATGTTAAGGGTCAGGCACGAAAAGGATATTTTGCGCCAACCTGCCCGCGGAGATGCATATTCCACGCCTGAAATAGTATATGGGGGATGTCAATCTAAGATACCCTGCGAGTTACAGGAATCGCCGGTGTTCTGGGATTTTCCTGTGAGCTGGGGGTTGGCGCGGGGAGTGCGAAGGGCAGAAAAAGATCCCGCCAAGGAGTCGTTCCGGCCACCTGACGGCCCGTGCCTGCCGCGATGCAGGAGTAATAGTAGTCCGTCCCGCGCATTTCGTCCAGAAACTTTCCCACCTGCACCATGGAGACGGGTTGGAAAGGAGGTGCCGGAAAACGTCTCTTCCCATTATTACGTGGCGTACTGCCGCATCCGTTTTCCGGGCAATTTACAACTCGTTGGGTACGGATCACTACCGTATATGGCGGTATTCCGGCATAAAAAAGGCTTTCCGCTCTTGGAGCGGAAAGCCTGTGAAATGGAAAAAGGCGCAGTTTTATTCGTCGTCTTCCGCGTCAAAGGCGGAGTCTTCCGAGTCGAAATCGGCGTCCAGGTGGGCGGTGAATTTTTTCACGCGCTGGGCGGCGGGCAGCGGAGCCAGCACCATATGCATGGTGTTGCCGGCCAGGCGCGGGGGCTGATCCACCTGCGCCATGGTCTTCATGTCCGCAATGACTTTGTTGAGCATGTCGTAGCCCAGCTCATGGTGCGCGTTTTCACGACCGCGGAAGCGGAGCTGGAAGCGCACCTTGTGACCGTGGTCCAGGAAGCTTTCCGTGCGGGCCATTTTCACGTTGTAGTCATTAGTGTCCGTACCGATGCGGAGCTTGACTTCCTTGAGTTTGATCGTACGGCTTTTGTTGTTTTTCTGAAGCTTGGACTGCTGGTACTTGTACCGTCCGTAGTCCACCACGCGGCATACGGGCGGGTCTGCGTTGCTCGCCACTTCCACCAGGTCCAGGCCAAGGGCCTTGGCCTTTTCCAGCGCGTCACGCGTGTTCATTATCCCGAGCTGGTCTCCATTGGCGGTCACCACGCGCACACGGGGGGCGCGGATCCGCTCGTTGACCCGAGTCTGATCACCGCGCTCGCGGCGGCGATTACCGTCATTATTCTTCGTTGGCTTTATTGGCACGTCCGGATATTACTAAACTAAATAAAATAACTTGGCAACTCAAATCACGGGGGAAATATGACGCTCTGCTATTTCCCGGGAGACGGCATCCATGAATTGCTCAAAGGGCATGGAGCCCAGGTCTTCCTTCTCCCGGTGGCGTACGGAAACGGTGCCTTCCTCCGCCTCCCGCTGGCCGATGACGAGCATGTAGGGCACACGCTCCAGCCGGGCATTGCGGATTTTGGCGCCGATTTTGTCCGCGGTTTCATCCACCGTGACGCGCACGCCCTTGGAGGCCAGGGTGTCACGGTAGGTTTTGGCGATGTCCATCACCTTGTCGGAGATGGGGAGCACGCGCACCTGCTCCGGAGAGAGCCAGGTGGGGAATTTCCCTTCAAAGTGTTCGATGAGCAGACCGGTGAAGCGTTCCATGGAGCCGAATGGCGCGCGGTGCACCATGACGGGACGGTGCGGCTTATTGTCTGCACCGGTGTAATGGAGGTCAAAGCGTTCCGGCAGGTTGTAGTCCACCTGCACGGTGCCGAGCTGCCACTCGCGGCCGATGGCGTCGCGCACGATGAAGTCGATCTTGGGACCGTAGAAGGCGGCTTCCCCGGCTTCCTCACTATAGTCCGCGCCCAGCCATTCTGCGGCATCCCGCAGGGCCTGTTCCGCCTTGTCCCAGTTTTCCGGGGAACCCACGTATTTGTCGCTTTCCGGATCGCGCATGGAGAGGCGCACGCGGTAGTCCGTCATTCCCAGGGTGCCGAAGATGGTTTTCACAATGCCCAGGCACTGGCGGATTTCTCCGGCAAGCTGGTCCGGGGTGCAGAAGATGTGGGCGTCATCCTGGGTGAAGCCGCGCACGCGCGTCATGCCGCCCAGTTCCCCGCTCTGTTCCCAGCGGTATACCGTACCGAATTCCGCCAGGCGGACGGGCAGGTCGCGGTAGGAATGGGCGTCATTAGCGTAAATTTTAATGTGGTGCGGACAGTTCATCGGCTTGAGCATGTAGCCTTCAATGGTTCCGTCCGTCAGGCCGTTGAAGAGTTCCGCGCAGGTGGCGCCTTCCTCACAGAGTTTTTCCATGGCGTCGCGCTCCGGGATGGGGGCGTACTGGCTTTCCCGGTAGTACGGGAAGTGGCCGGAGGTACGGTACAGGTCCAGCTTGCCGATGTTGGGGGTATATACCTGGGAGTAGCCCAGCTTGTCCAGTTCCTCCGTGATGAAGTCCTGAAGGGAGCGGCGAATGAGGGCGCCCTTGGGCTTCCAGAGGATGAGGCCCTGGCCCACGGCCTCATCAATGCAGAAGAGGCCCAGCTCGCGGCCGAGTTTCCGGTGGTCGCGGCGGCGCGCTTCCTCCAGGCGCGCGAGATGTTCGTCAAGCTGGGTCCGGTTCGGGAAGCAGGTGCCGTAGATGCGCTGGAGCATGGGGCGGTTTTTGTCCCCCTTGTAGAAGGCGCTGGCCACGCTCATGATTTTAAAGGCTTTGCAGTTGCCGGTGCGGCCCACGTGGGGGCCGGCGCACAGGTCCGTGAAGTCTCCGTTGCGGTACAGGGAGATTTCCTCGTCTTCCGGGATGTCGTTCAGCAGGTCGATCTTGAAGCGGGAGGGGCCGCTGCGCGGGCCCAGAGCGCCCAGTTCCCCGGATTCCGCCATTTTCATGGCGTCTGCACGGGAGATGATTTCCTTCTGGAAGGTCTGGTTTTCCTTCACCACTTTTTTCATTTCCGCTTCAATGCGTTCAAAGTCTTCCGTGCTGATGCGGTGGTCCAGCTCCACGTCGTAATAAAAACCGTTTTCCACGGCGGGACCGCCCGCCAGCTGGGCATCCGGCCAGATGCGGCAAATGGCCGTAGCCAGAACGTGCGCGCAGGAGTGGCGCAGGCGTTCCAGATCAGACATCTGGTTGCGTTCTTCAAGAGTCTTTCTTTCCTTGTGTTCGGACATACGCGCATTAGTTAACCCCCCTTAGGCACTGTTGGCAAATGCAAAAAGCTTCCCCTCCCAAAAATTCAAGGCATAGGCCGCACGGGAGCTTTCCGGAAGAGAAGGAGCACCATCCCCTTTTTCTTCCTTACGGTTGCCGCACCGGAAAATCTGGTATAACAAGAAATTCATGCTGAATGTCATCTGCTATACCTTGGAAGCCGCTCTTCTTCTGCTTAACGTATGGATCATTCTGCTGGACTGGTACGTTTTCATCTCCCTTCATTTCACCAAGTCTGAACGATGGAACAGCTTTTCCTTCACACCATTCGCAGGAGGAATCCTCGGTTGCGCCGCTCTCTGGCTTCTTCCTCCTACCCAAGAAATGAGCATCCGATGGCTTCCTGTACAGCGCCCATCTGGTTAAACAAATCTTCAAGTTTCTTTTTCGTCGTTCCCTATAAACATCTTCTCATTCTGCACCATCGCGGGGAGAACTGGAAAAAAATGGAATGCAACCATTCGCCTTCCATCCTCTATCCCCCCTCAACGAATGATTTACACCCGCGCCCCTTTATGCCATAGTGGCACCCAGCGGTTATGAAATTCCTCCCCCTTGCCCTTCTCTGCCTCAGCCTGCCCTGCGGATTTTCCGCGGCCGCGCAGGAGCCCCCTGCCGACGCCCCGGCAAGTTTCCCGATCAATCTGGACAAAACGCCGGAGGGCGGGATTGAAGGGAACGGGAACGATGCCTCTTTGCCGGACCAGAGCACGCCCTTCAATGCAGCCAAACTTCTTCTCCGCGCCCTGCAGGAAAAGACGGACTGGACCGCAGACCCCTACAAGTCCCTGCCCGCTACGTCCCCGTTCGTGGGAACGCTGAAACTGAAGAGCATCCTTTCCCGCATGGAGGCCGTGCAGGCTTACGTGACGGCGTCCTCCCCGGAAAGGCCGCCGTTTGTGGATGAGGCCTCCATCATCATGGACGGGGACCTGGCCATGGCCTATATCATGCTGCCCGACAGGACCAACCCCTATATTTACGCGGCCACCGCCGTAGCCCTGATCAAGAAGAACGGGGAATGGAAAGCGTCCCTGACTCCCGGCAGTTTTGACAATACGTTCCTGCCCTTCAACGACCATGTCCGCCAGCGGGCGGCGCAGATTTCTACCGAGGCCAAGAAGAAGATTTTCGGCCTCGCGCACCAGTATTCCGTGGCCGCCGTGAAGAAAGCCCTGGAGCACATCAAAAGGTTCCGGATGGAGGCCGTCAAGGGCAAGTCCGACGACGAGATTAAAAAGCTGCTGATCCGCACCGTGAAGGAGGGCGATCCGGCCCGCATCGCGGCCCTGCTCGTCGCTCCCTATTACATGGAGTCCGCTATTACCCAGAGCGCGCGTCTGACCCCCGTGGTGAAAGCCATGCGCCTGCAGGACCAGAACCAGGAGAACCGCTACATCCAACCCACCAACCTCAGTTTCATGGGGTTCCCGAACACCATCCTTATTCCCCTCCAGCCCCACCCGGACGACCAGCTTGACCCGAACAAGAGGGACGAGCAGCCGGAACGCAACAAGAACGAGGCCAAGAAGACGGACAAGGATATTCACAGCATTGCGGCCATGACCATTCTGCCGCCGCGCATGAGCCTGCCGGACATAGACAAACCCGCCCTGATCTACCGCTACGCGCTGGAAAAGATACAGGATCCCACGGACGGCTTCCCGGTGTTCAAGATGTATGTGGGGGACGCTTTTTCCTCCTGGAACCTGAAGCCGGACGAGTCCACCACCAGCCGCATCATTGCGGATTTCCACAGGACGTATCCGGCCCTTGCCTATTCTGAACCGAAGGAGGCCGTTTCCGCAGCCGGACGCGCCCTGGAGGCCGGAAACAGCCTGACGCTGATCCGGATGCTGGCTCCGTCCAGATTCGCCTCCGTTCCGGAGTTTGAAGAAGCGCTCACACAACTGAAAGCCGTTATGAGCAAGGAGGAGTTCCAGCCTGCTTCCCGGAACAGGAAGGATTACAAGCCCACGCTGAAAGGCGCCTTTGAGCTGAAGGACGGGGGGACTTCTCTGAAGGCCACCATCGGCCTCAAGCCGAATCTCAAGTCCGGCTTCACCAAATGCAACTTGTACTTCACCCGGACGGAGAAAGGGTGGATGCTGACTGGAGCGGACGATGAAAATCCGCTGAAACTGTAGAAAAAAGCTTTCCGCCCCGGGAATTCCGGCAGCCGGGGAAGATGATCAAACATGCCCGCTCAAATATTCTTCCATAATTCCATCATGATGAATCTACCGATACGGCCGCGCCGCAACAGAAAATCCGCCAATATCCGGGATCTGGTCCGGGAGACCTCCCTTTCCCCGGAACATCTTATCTGCCCGGTTTTCGTCCACGAAGGGGACGAAAACCAGCCCATCTCCTCCCTGCCCGGCTGCACGCGCTGGAGCGTGCGGGGACTGGTGGAGGAGGCCAAGCGCCTGATGGACCTGGGAATCCACACGCTGGACCTTTTCCCCGCCATTCCGGACAACAAGAAAACGCCGGACGCCTGTGAGGCGTGCAACCCGGACGGACTCATTCCCCGCACCATTTACGCCCTTAAAAGCGGGGTTCCCGGTATTACCGTGATGACGGACGTGGCGCTGGATCCCTATAATTCCGACGGACACGACGGCCTGGTGGAGTTCCGGTCCGACGGCACCATGGAGATTCTCAACGACGATTCCGTGGAAGTCCTCTGCCGCCAGGCCCTGTGCCACGCAGACGCCGGGGCGGACATTATTTCCCCCAGCGACATGATGGACGGCCGCGTGGCCGCCATCCGCGCCACTCTGGATTCCGAGGCTCTGGACGACGTTTCCATCATGGCCTATACCGCCAAGTATGCCAGCGCCCTTTACGGGCCATTCCGCGGCGCTCTGGAGAGCGCGCCGAAGGAGGGGGACAAGAAGACCTACCAGATGGATCCCGGCAATATCCGGGAAGCCCTGCGGGAAGCCCAGCTTGATGAAGCGGAGGGCGCAGACATCCTGATGGTGAAACCCGCCACGCTGTATCTGGACGTAATCGCGGCCATGCGCAGGCATGTCACGCTGCCCGTAGCGGCCTACCACGTTAGCGGAGAGTACCTGATGATCAAGTCCGCGGCATCCTCCGGCTGGCTGGATGAACGGGAGGCCGTTCTGGAGACTCTAACTTGCATCCGGCGCGCCGGGGCGGACATGATCCTTACTTATTACGCCCCGCAGGCCGCCGAATGGCTTAAACAACAACGCTGACGCCGCACGGTATCCGTTCCGGAACGCGGACATATGCGGGCAGCACCATTCAACTCTCCGCATGTCCACTTCAACAAAAGTATTCGTCGGCGTCCTGATTGTCATCGTCATGGGCCTCACTTCCCTGTGGGGAGTGTATGCCCCCACTTTTTCAGAAGCGTATGTGCTTCCCGTCCAGATGACGGACGCCTCCGGCGCTACGCTGGGCAATTTCCAGTGCCGCCCCGTGGCCGCGGAGAACGGAAAAACGCTGCTCGTTTTCCGGAACAAGGATTTCCTGCGCCAGACCACCGGCGGCATGGTCCATTCCAGGATCATTCTTTCCTACAAGGGAGTGCCGTTTTTTGAAGGCACCGTGCCGGGACCAATGGAGGCCATTGAGATTCCCACCGCCAGCCTTCCCGCCCCGTACCGGAACCTCACGCAGAATTGAAACGGTCGGGAATTCCGCGGCAGAAGCGCTTCCTGTTATGGCATTGTTACCGGAGGGGCGCAGGTTTCTCTATACAAAAGGGGAAATTGTGTGTTTTTATAGACTCAAACGATGAGCAGCTTAACATATACCATTCTGGTTGCAGAGGATGACGACAGCATCCGGCACGCCCTGACGGACGTGCTGACCGCCTCCGGCTACGAGGTGCTGGCCGCGGAGGAAGGGCTGGCGGCCATCAGGGCCGTGCGGGAACGCAATTTCGACCTAGCCCTGCTGGATGTGGCGATGCCCGGCGCAGACGGCTTCCAGGTGCTCCAGGTCATGTCCGAGGAACGCCCCGGAACGCCCGTCATCATGCTGACGGCCCGCGGGGAGGAAGAGGACCGCGTGCAGGGGCTGAAGCTGGGGGCGGACGATTACATCGTCAAGCCGTTCAGCATCCGTGAGCTGATCGCCCGCATTGAGGCCGTACTCCGCAGGTCTCCGGAACGGCCGCGCCAGATCAGGGAGATCACTATTCCCGGCGCTGTGCTGGACAGCGCCAACCGCCTTCTTACGTTTGAAGACGGCAAAACGGCCACCCTCACCGCACGCGAGTTCGAGCTGTTGAGCTACATGGCCACCCACCCCAACCGGGTTATTACCAGGGACGAGCTGCTCCGCCGCGTGTGGGACATGGACCCGCGGCTGACGGATACACGCTCCGTGGAGATGACCGTCATGCGCCTGCGGGACAAGCTGGGCGGGAAGGCGGCCGCCTCCCTGGAGACACTCAGAAGCCAGGGCTACCGCTGGAATTCATCCTTCCTTTCCTGATCCGTGAACAGGCGCATCCGCATCATCCTGCTCACCGTCAGCCTGCTGCTGGTCGTCGGCACTCTGGGCTGGCTCACCCACGTTCTCCTGATTCAGGCGGAGGAAACGGGCCATTCCGAACACCGAATCAAGGTAGAGTCCCTGGCTCATGAGGCCAAGCTGGAGATGGACCGCCTGCTCACCGCCTTCATCACTTTTGAACAGGCGCGCGGCTATTACGAATATCTGCCTTTTTACGCCTACAGGCGCCCCTACGACCAGCGCATGGACGCCCCGGCACCCAGCGAACCCGCCCGTTCCTCCAACCTGGCCTCCTACCTGCCGGATTACGTCACGGCCTACCTTCAGATATCCCCCTCCGGGCAGGTCTCCGGACCTGCTCTGAATAAGGAGCTTTCCGAACGGCTGAACGGGGAGAAGAACCTTTACCAGCGTTTGAATGAGAAGGTTTCCGCCCTCATCTCCCTGCCGGCCAGCGGCAATCTGTGGGCGGATATCAGGAATGAAATTCTTCATGAGGTTCCGGAGCCGGAACCGCCGCGGGACGGGCTTCCTGCCCAGGTGGAGACCGTTTCCTCCCTGGTTCCGGTGGAAGACGGGGGCAATCTGTACATTCTCCGGCAGGTGCATACCAACCGCGGCGTTTACCTGCAGGGAGCCCTGATGAATATGGAGAGCCTGAACAGGCGTCTCCCGGAACAGGTGGCCAAGGCGCTCCCTCAAAGCCGTCTGGCGACTTTCGATCCCGCCGCCCCGCCAGCGGAAGAGGCCGGACGGGAAGGCACGCTTTTCTTTGCCAACGCTCCCCTCGTTTTCCTGCCGGGAGACGCGGCAGAGCTGCCTGTTCAGGATCACAAACAGATGCTGACGTGGACCCTTACTCTGATCTGGAGCATGGTGCTGCTGGGGGCGGCCGGCGTTATCTGGCTGATGCTGGGTACGTTCCGCCTGGAGCAGAGGCGCGGGGATTTCGTTTCCGCCGTCACTCATGAACTCAGAACACCGCTCACCTCTTTCTCCCTGTACACGGAGATGCTGGAGGACGGCATGGTACCGGAACAAAAAAAACCGGAATATTACGCCAACATGCAGCGGGAATGCCGTAGACTGGAACACCTGATAGACAATGTGCTGGCTTATTCCAAACTTCAGAGGAACGCCATCCGGCGCACGAAGGACACGCTCACCTGCCAGGAACTTTTTGAACCCATTGCGGAGAAGATAGAGCGGCGCCTGCGGGAAACGGGCATCAGCTTTTCCTTTGCCCTGGCCCAGCCCATCCGCATCCTGCCCGTCCATACGGACGCCGTGGCTGTGGAGCAGATCATGGACAACCTGACTTCCAACGCCATCAAATACGCCAAGGGGGAAAACGCCAAAGTCCAGCTGACCGTCCAGGCGGACCGCCATAATATCGTCATCCGCTTCCGGGACAACGGTCCCGGCATTTCCCCCAAGCACCGCAAGCTGGTATTCAAGCCGTTCCGGCGCACAAAGGAAGCCACTAACAGCCGGAAACCCGGCGTAGGCCTGGGACTTTCCCTGGCACGGGACATTGCCCGCTCCCTGGGGGGGGACCTGAAACTGGAGTTCGGTACGCTGGGGGGCGCCAGCTTTCTCCTGACCCTTCCCAAATCCTGAATTTGCGGGACAAAGAGAATGCCCTGGCGGCCGCGGTATTCCTTGATGAAGCTTGCCATGCCGTGACGGATATGTGACATTAAGCGGCGGCGCACGGCAGGAAGCGGTTTTACCGTTCCAAACGGAACTGTCAGGAGCCGGAGAATGCGCCGGGATGCAAAAACGCATGCAAACGCTACCATGAGCAAAAGGATTTTAGTCACCGGGGGAGCCGGATTCATTGGCTCCCATCTCTGTGAACGCCTGCTGGACGACGGTCACGAGGTCACCAGCATCGACAATTATTTTACGGGTTCCAAAAAGAATCTCCTGCACCTGCTGGACCGTCCCGGATTCCGGGCGCTGGCACACGACATTACAGAGCCTTTTTCCGTGGAAGTGGATGAAATCTACAATCTTGCCTGCCCCGCCTCCCCCCCTCACTACCAGCACGATCCCATTCATACGCTCAAGACTTCCGTACTCGGCGCCCTCAACGTGCTGGCTCTTGCCAAACGGTGCCATGCCAGAATTCTCCAGGCCTCCACCAGCGAGGTATACGGCGATCCCGCCGTGCATCCCCAGCCGGAAACCTACTGGGGCAACGTCAATCCCGCAGGCCCGCGCTCCTGTTATGACGAAGGCAAAAGGTGCGCGGAAACCCTGTTCATGGATTACCACCGCACGATGGGCGTGGACGTGCGGGTGATCCGCATTTTCAATACATACGGGCCGCGAATGGCCCTGAATGACGGCCGCGTGGTTTCCAATTTCATCGTCCAGGCGCTGAAGGGGGAAGATCTTACCATCTATGGCACGGGCAGGCAGACCCGGAGTTTCCAGTATGTGAACGATCTGGTGGAAGGCATGGTCCGAATGATGGCGGCAGAAGATTTCCACGGTCCCGTCAACCTCGGCAATCCGGGAGAGTTCACCATCCTGGAGCTGGCGGAAAAAGTCATTGAAATAATCGGGGCTTCTTCCAAAACGGTGTTCCGCCCCCTTCCCCAGGACGACCCCGTCCAGCGCAAGCCGGACATACGGCTGGCGCATGAAAAGCTCGGCTGGCAGCCGGTCATTCCGCTGGAACAGGGGCTGGAAAAAACCATTGCCTATTTCCGGAGCATTCTTTAACGCCGGAAACGGGCGGAATGGCCCAACTCCGGCCGTGCATTCTCCCGCTGTTTTTACGGCTTTATTACCCGTTTTTGACTGGCTCCCGCGGGAAGGTCCGGGTAGCATGTACGGTTATGAAACATCTTGAAGCCGCAGGGACCTTTTCCACGCAAGCCTCCGTCCGCAGTTATGAAAGCGGACCGGACGGCCTCATGAAGCCGGAGACGGTTCTGCACTGGCTTCAGGAAATAGCGGAGGCACACGCCTCCACCCTGGGGTTCGGCTATGATTTCGTCATGTCCCGCGGGCTGGCCTGGGTGGAAGTTCGCCTGGACATGGCTATCAGGCGCCGACCGGCCTGGAAGGAGACCGTGGAGCTGCGCACTTGCACGGCCCAGGCCTCTCCCCTCCAGGCGCGCCGCAATCTGGAAGTCCGGGATGCGGAGGGAAACGGCATCATTGAGGCAAGTTGCCTCTGGGCCGTCATCGACATCCGCCGCAGGCGTCCCGTTCCCCTGAACAAATACATTACCCAATTCCCGGAAGTGCCCTGTGACGAAATAGTCTCCGCTGTCCGGCTGGACATGAAGAACCTTCAGCCGGAAATCCGGGAATGGACGGCGGAACGCCGGGATATGGATTTCAACCGTCATAT
>OKST01000069.1_pt1 | contig 92934 bp, 79 predicted proteins | sample 1606341 | NCBI WGS metagenome assembly OKST01 (sample SAMEA3879563, study PRJEB24766) | human gut metagenome | biome: human-associated habitat; feature: feces | place: USA | collected 1985/1987 | reverse complement strand
GTGTTGATGTTTGGGTTGAGGGATATACATTTTTTGTGCAGGGTAATTCGCCGGTGGACTGTAAACAGGTGCTGGAATCAGCACAGGACATTAACCATGTGATACATAATGGCGCAAATCGAAACTTAACGAATGCAAAAGTTCAGGAGATACAAAAGTTATTATCGTAATTTTCCCATGTCTATAAAATAAACACATTTTAATGAAAACAAAACCTATCAAAGCCGATAAAACAGTTATATAATGTTAGCAAACAAAGGTTGGAAGGAGTGAAAAAATGCTATTTCAAGTGACAGCAATAATTCTTTTGCTTGTGTTTTATGGGTGTTATTTTGGAAAAATGTTTCTGCAAAAGCGGCAGGGAATCCAGACGGATCAAATAGGAAAAGGCAAAACAGGAACTGCCAAAGTGATTGAAACACTTATGAAAATTACGACAATATTAGTTCCTCTGGTAGAAGTTATATGTATTGTATTTAATCAGACCATGCTGCCATTTGGTGCGCAAATCAAGGGTGCTCTTATTGCGGCAGTGGGGGATATTGTATTTGTAACTTCCGTTGTGACGATGAAGAATAGTTGGCGTGCTGGTGTCTCCGAAACGGACAAGACAGAGCTTATTACCAATGGCATTTATCAAATCAGCCGTAATCCTGCTTTTCTGGGATTTGATTTGGTTTACATAGGAATTCTTTTGATGTTTTTTCAATGGGGGTTATTGGTTTTGTCAGTAGCTGCCATGGTAATGTTTCATCTACAGATTGTCAAAGTGGAGGAGTTTTTCCTTCTTCAAACTTTTGGAAAAGATTATATGGATTATAAAAGAAAAGTAATATCAACAAGTTCTGTACAGTTCATTCACTCATTTCTTTTCATATAAAGAATCTATATATCCCCCCCCCAAAAAAAAACAACACAACGGCAAAGCCGCAAAACAAAAAAGCAAAATTCAACCGAATAAAAGCAACAATAAAGCCGCTCCGAAAAGCGGCTTTTTCATTGAGTTGCGTTGAAATTTAATTCTGTAAAATCTTTTGTAAAATCGTAAAACAAGCGGTTAGATGCGCGAAATCACAGTTCCGTACGACTTGACAACGCACGCGAAAGCGTACTTTCGTCCGCGTATTCGATTACGCTTCCTTCGGGCAATCCGCGGGCAATTCTCGTGACTTTTATGCCGAGAGGTTTTATGAGCCTTGCGATATACATTGCGGTTGCTTCACCCTCGACGTCGGGGTTTGTTGCAAGTATGACTTCCTCCACACCGTCAAGGCGCGCAAGCAGTTCTTTTATGCGTATGTCGTCGGGACCTACTCTGTCCATGGGCGAAATTACCCCGTGCAAAACGTGATAAACACCGTCATATCCTTTGACTTTTTCGAGAGCGGATACGTCTTTCGGTTCTTTTACCACACAAATGGTCTTTGCCTTACGCGTAGCGCAAATGTCGCACACTTCGTTTTCCGTGAACGCACCGCATATTTTGCAGAAATGCACATTCTGTTTGACGTTGCGTATGGCGTCAATCAAAGACTCCACGTCTTCGTCGGACGATTCCAGAATGGCATAAGCATACCGCGCCGCCGTTTTTTCACCGACGGACGGAAGTTTGCCAAACTCTGCAATCAACCTTGCTAACGGTTCGATGTACTTCATAATTCACAAAATCCGACCGATTAGATGTCGGAAAACAACTGTTTATCGCATTCCGCAAATGCAAGCGTTTCAAGAACTGTACGCATATTAAACGGTGCGATTTTTGAGCGCACCGACACGGGCAATCCTGACATTATTGCAATCGCGGTTGCATTGTCGGACACACCGCATTCGCGGTTTATCCATAGGCACTCTTTTCTTATCAGAAAAGGCCGCTTCCTCCGAGAGGTCCCATAAGTTCCTGCGACATGCTGTCCGCTTTTTCCATGGCGTCGTTGAGCGCGGCAAGAACGAGGTCTTCCAGCATTTCCACGTCGTCGGGGTCAACCGCTTCGGGTTTGATGCTGACCGAAACGGGCGTTTTGTTGGCTTTGATGACCACTTCGACCATACCGCCGCCCGCAGTTCCCGTGACTTCCGCCTCGGCAAGCTGTGCCTGCGCCTCTTGCAGTTTTTTCTGCATCATCTGCGCCTGTTTCATAATCTGTTGCATATTTCCGCCGTATCCGCCGAATCCCATTGTTGCCTCCGTAGCTTTTTTATTATTTTATGTTTTCTGCACCCCGTTTTGACAATGCACCCAAAACAGAGCTTTATCGTTCTTTTCGGAACGTTAAATTGCTAATTTTTGCAAAAATACCGCTTGATGCCTTACATTATGCACCGCCAGCATTCCGACGTGTTTTGCAAAAACGATATCCAATCTGTCGTGCAATGCTTTCGCAACATAGACAGAGATATTTTGCTGTTTATTTCACTTCAAGACTCTTGCCGAACATCGAAGTCAGATAAGGAAGAGCCTTGTTTTCGTTTATTTTGACGACCTCTTCGATGACAAGTTTCATATCGCTGTACATCGCAAAAGTTTCGTTGAGGACGTCGCGGTTTACTTTCTCCGAAAGTATGCGCATCGTGGACGCCGAACCGACTTTAACCCTGAATATATCGCCGTCGGTTTCAACGTCAGCTTCCAATGCGGCAAGCGCAAGGAATTGCAATCCCTTGCGTTCTATCGCGGACGCCACTCTTCCCCACACCTGCCGGGCGTCCGTTGTGGCAGGTGTCGGCTTAAAACCCGATTTACTTATGGCTTGCAACTTCCTTTCGAGTTGCAACACCTTTTGTTCAAGCGCCTTATTATTGCCGCTTCCGCCGTTTGCAGGTTCGGTTGCCGCAGAAATAAGCGCGGATTCAAGCAATATTCTGTGTTGTGTGCTGTATCTGAATTCGCCCTCTATCGAAGTGAAACATTTGAGCACCGCAAGCAGTTTCTGCGTGGTGTGTTTGTCCGCCAGATTTTTGAGCGCACCGTAGAGTTCGGTGGGCAACGAAAGCAAATCCGCCGCGTTAGAACACGTTTTTACGTACAATGCATTGCGAATGAGCGTCGCCATATCAGAAGCCAGCACCGCCATGCTTTTGCCGAGGTCGCACATTGCCGCAACGGTTTTCAACGCGGTGTCGACGTCGCCGTCGAGAACGGCGGACGCAAGCGCAACGAGTTTCATGGGGTCGGAAGTACCGAGCACTTCCAGAACTCCGTCGTAAGTTATATCGCCCGCGCAGTAACTCACGCACATATCGGCAATGGACAACGCGTCACGAACGCTTCCCTGTCCCGCCGATGCAATCATTCTGACAGCCTGTTCCTGATACTTGATGCCGTTGTCGTCGAAAATGTATTTTATGCGTTCTGCAATCTGCGACGTCGGAACCAGTCTGAAATCGAAACGCAGGCAACGCGAAAGTATGGTTGCGGGGATTGCGTGGACTTCCGTTGTCGCAAGTATGAATATTGCGTGTTCCGGCGGCTCTTCAAGCGTTTTCAGAAGCGCGTTGTGCGCACTTTTCGAAAGCATGTGGACTTCGTCCACAATGTAGACTTTATACTTGCCTATCGTAGGCGGAAAATTGATTTTGTCGGTCAGTTCGCGTATCTGGTCGACGGAGTTGTTGGACGCCGCGTCTATTTCGAGAACGTCAAAGTTCCCCGACAGCGCAAGTTCAAGACAAACGGGACATTTGCCGCAAGGCGAACCGTCTTCGGGATGCAGGCAGTTGACCGCGCGCGAAAAAATCTTTGCAACGGACGTTTTGCCCGTGCCGCGCGTGCCCGTGAAAAGATAAGCATGTCCGATGTTGCCAGTCTTGATCTGATTGACAAGCGTACGGACAATGTGATTTTGACCGATTACGTCCCGAAAAGTGTCGGGACGGTATCTGCGATAAAGCGAAGTATAAGCCATAGTCAAAAGTATAACTTATTTCGCGCGCGTTTGCAAGCGGGATTTTACATCAAAAAACCGTCAGCAAAATGCAAATTGAAATGTTGGAGAATACAAACAAACCGACATCAAGCACACAAACCGACAATGCATAATGTTTGCAACAGCTTAAGCGTTCTTGTATATTCCGCATTACAACACGATACGTATATTTATATTGCACACGTATCGTGTATCAATACTGAACAGATGAAAAACAGTCGAATTTGAAATTTCAAAAACTTCTCCAATCTTCCCTGAAAAAACATTTCAGGAAAGAGTCTACGAGAACGCAATGCGAAAAAATGTTATTGTGCCATATTTGTATCATGCATTTATTTTTCCTCTGTTCAGTGCGTTTTTGAAAAAATTTCGACGGTGATTTACCGACGGAATAAGCCGCATTGTATATCAACCCGACGCCTGAATGCGATATGCGTATCGTGTCGCCGGTTTCTCTGTCGAACACGGCAAATCTGCGCTAATTCTACGCTTCACCATGCATAATACGATACGTGTTTTAATCTCAACAACTAATTAAACATGAAAGCGAGATTGGATTGCGGATTAGTTTGCAAGTACGTTTGCAAGCGCCTGTCTGCAAAGGACAAGTTGCACGGACTGATAACGCAATGACGATACCGCAACAACGGCAGACGAACTTTTGGCGTCGGCTTCCGTATTTTCTATGAGTGCAATTGCCGTGACGAGCGCAAGTTTGATTTCTGTATACTTGCCGTCATCTTTGCCCGACGACGCATTGTTGAAGGATATGCGCATTTCGTCAATCTGTGATTTAAGCACGGCAAGCGAAGTCCTGACGTCAACCAGCGTCAACGTTTTTCCCGACAGTCCTTCTGCAAGGCGCTTGAATTTGTCGAATACAATGTCAAAATATCCGAGTGCTTCGGATACGTCTTCCCTGAGCGCTTTGTCCGCCCAATCCGTTTTGATTTCCGATATGCTTATCTCTTTTATGTAAGAACCGCCCGACGCGGCATTTCCCAAAACGTTTTCAGCTTCCTCTTTGTTTGCGTACACTGCAAGGACTACGTCGTTGAGCTCTTCGCCCGCAATCACGTATCCTGCGCCGCCGCGAGATTTGACCAGTTCCGCAGAAGAACGCGCAAGCGTCAAATCCTCATATGCGCCTGCGCACACACAATAATACTTTTCTCCTTCTTCACCATAGTTAAGCGCAAGCAAAAATCCTTCTCCGTTGAGAAAGTAACATAATCCTAGCGTAAACATTATGCACAGCACGACCGTTGCCGCCGCCAGCACGTTCTGTTTGTCCGATTTGCGCATATTTAATGGTATGCGCTCAAATCCGAATTGATTATAATAATGTTTTCGACAAAGCGACTGATTGATTTAATTAATTATTATTGTAATTATCATTATTTGAGTATCTTTATTTGTTTTGTACACGCGCACGCACTGCGTGCATATACGCGCATCGTGGGTGTCGTGGATATACGGCACGCGATTATGTGCGGAACGTGCACACATACGCATAACGTAACGTATAATTCGACTAAATTTATTCGGCTTTGTCCGTTTACGCGGCTTTGCCTGCATAGCGGTATACAAGGTTTCCAACGATTGCACGATACGATTACACGAATATACAGACTGCGAGCACGCGCGGTGCGATAAATAAAAAGACGCGCTTTCACGCGTCGGTTGTGTTGTTGGTTTGATTTATTGTAGTTTGGCGTTGATTAACGTCGGGGTTTACTGCAACCGAAACGATGTTGCGTACCGTGTCCGACTGCAAAACCCGCAAGTTGTTTGCTACTGATGGACGCAACTATTCTTCGGTGTATTGTTCTACGGTTATTCCTGCCTCTTTGAGAAGTTCCTGCGCAAAAGTGTCGGGATAAGGATATTTGTAGACAATACGCGAAATGCCCGAATTGATTATCATTTTCGTGCAGATTGTGCAAGGCTGGTGCGTGCAGTAAAGCGTTGCGCCGTCAACGGAAACGCCCAACTTCGCCGCCTGAATGATTGCGTTTTGTTCGGCGTGCACGGCATAGCATTTTTCGTGCTGGGTGCCGCTCGGAATGCCGAGTTTGTCGCGCATACAATATCCCTTATCGCGGCAATTGAAAATTCCCGACGGTGCGCCGTTGTAGCCCGTTGTCAGAATGCGTTTGTTTTTGGTGATTATCGCGCCGACCGCGCGTCCTTGTCTTGCGCAGCTCGTCCATGTGGCGACGAGTTCGCACATATCCATAAACCTCTTGTCCCAGTTGTCCATAGGAACTCCTCCGTAAATGCAGACGGCATTTTCATCTGCGGATTAAAATGATACCACAAAATCAACGCAAATACAATATAAAGCCCGAATTTAAGCCGCATTTTGCCCGATTTGCAATAGGATATCGACATTTTGCAACCGTTTTTGGATTTTGCGCACAGTTTGCAATTGGCATAAATTTTGCAAAAATTTGCTTTGATTTTAAGAAACTTTTAAGGCAATTTTATACAAATCAACACGTGTCAACGAATTTCTGACGGCATTTTTCGAAATTTTGCATATTTTTTGATTTTTCCGTCATAAAGTATTGACATTTGGCAAACACTATTATAAACTGTTAGCAATCTGGCGCAATGAGTGCCAAATTCAATGCGTAAACTATTCAGGAGGCATATAATGTCAATCAAACCTTTGTTCGACAAAGTCGTTATCAAAGCAATCGAAACAAGCGAAACCACCGAAAGCGGTATCGTTCTTCCCGGCGCGGCTCAGGAGAAACCTCAGCTTGCCGAAGTAGTTGCGGTAGGCCCCGGCGGTATGGTGGACGGCAAAGAAGTCGTAATGCAGGTCAAAGTCGGCGACAAGGTGCTCTATTCCAAGTACGCAGGCAGCGAATTCAAAATCGACGGCAACGAAGTCGTTATAGTTCGTCAGGCGGATATTCTCGCCATCGTTGATTAATCGGAGGTATTTATATTATGGCTAAACAGTTCAAATACGGCGACGACGCAAGAAGAGCTCTCGAAGCAGGCGTCGATACTCTTGCAAATACAGTTAAAATCACGCTCGGTCCCAAGGGAAGAAACGTCGTTCTCGACAAACCTTACGGTGCTCCCCTCATCACCAACGACGGTGTGACTATCGCAAAAGAAATCCAGGTTGAAGACCCGTTTGAAAACATGGGCGCACAGATTATCCGCGAAGTGTCCACCAAGACCAACGATGTGGCGGGCGACGGCACCACTACTGCTGCGGTGCTTGCACAGGCAATCGTCAAAGACGGTCTGAAAAACGTTGCCGCGGGCGCAAACCCCATGGTTCTGAAAAAAGGCATTCAGTTCGCAACCGAAGCCGCAGTCGAAGAACTCAAAAAGATTTCCAAGGAAGTCGAAGACAAGACGGCAATCGCACAGGTTGCGGCAATTTCCGCATCTGACGACAGCATCGGTCAACTGCTTGCAGACGCTATGGAAAAAGTCGGCAAAGACGGCGTAATCACCATAGAAGAAGGCAAAGCCATGCACACCGAACTCAACGTTGTCGAAGGTATGCAGTTCGACCGCGGATACGTTTCTCCTTACCTTGTCACCAACACCGAGAAGATGGAAGCCGAACTCGACAACCCCGTCATTCTCATCACCGACAAGAAAATCAGCAACGTTCAGGAAATCCTGCCCGTTCTCGAACAGGTACTTAAAAACGGCTTGAAACTGCTCATCATCTCCGACGACATCGAAGGCGAAGCACTTACCACCATTATCGTCAACAAACTGAAAGGTGTGTTCAACTGCGTAGCAGTCAAAGCTCCCGGTTTCGGCGACAGAAGAAAAGCGTACCTCGAAGACATCGCAATTCTCACCGGCGGCACTTACATTGCAAGCGACCTCGGATATGACCTCAAAGCAGTCACCCTCGATATGCTGGGAACGGCAAAATCCGTCAAAGTCGGCAAAGAAAACACCACCATTATCGGCGGCGCAGGCGACCCCGAAGCAATCAAAGCAAGAGTTCAGGCAATCCGCGCACAGATTGCGGAAACCTCTTCCGATTACGACAAAGAAAAATTGCAGGAACGCGTTGCGAAACTCGCAGGCGGTGTTGCGGTCATCGGCGTAGGCGCGGCAACCGAAGTCGAAATGAAGGAACGCAAGATGAGAATCGAAGACGCACTCGCGGCAACCCGCGCGGCGGTTGAAGAAGGTATCGTTCCCGGCGGCGGCGTTGCTCTGCTGTCCGTAATCCCCGCAGTCAAGAAGGCTTGCAAGGCACTCGAAGGCGACGTTAAGACGGGCGCAAACATCGTCATCAACGCACTCGAAGCACCTATACGTCAGATTGCACAGAACGCAGGCGTCGACGGCGGCGTAGTTGCTGCAAACATCATCTCCAAAAACAAGACCAACTTCGGTTATGATGCGGCAAAGAACGTCTACTGCGATATGGTCAAAGCCGGTATCCTCGACCCGACCAAAGTCACCAGAAGCGCGTTGCAGAATGCGGCGTCCGTTGCGGCAACCCTGCTCACCACGGAAGCGCTTGTCACCGACATCAAAGAACCCGCACCCACAATGGCAATGCCTCAGGGCGGAATGGACGGAATGTATTGATTTCGCACCTTTACGAATACGAGCGCGTCGCAAATGCGGCGCGCTTTTTTCGTACGCTTTTTATGTGTTTTTTGTGCGCTTTTTCGTGCGTCTTATGCGATTTTGATAAGCTGTCAATAATTTTTTCTGCACTCTTTGCCCGGTAAACCGCCGCTTTATTCTGCTATATTTTGCCTGCTGAATTTAACGGCACAAACGAACGGATTTCGCCTTTCCGATACTTCGGTTTTGCCGTTTTCATACCGCTTTCCGACAGTCGTTGAACACGCGTAAAAATTTGTCGGATTTTGTACTCTCATTCCGTTGACATACGCCCCCGTATTCTCTATAATGTTTTTCGTCGGTCGGTTTAGTATTGCTAAACTTTTGCCTTACAATCTTTGAACCCGCTAAACCGAAAGTCATTTTTGTCTAAACAGGAGGGATTATGGAACTCGGCACTAAAATCAAAAGGCTGAGGCTGCAATGCGGACTTACGCAAGAAGAGCTCGCCGACAGGTGCGAACTGACAAAAGGTTATATTTCCCAACTTGAAAACGAACTGACTTCGCCGTCCATACAGACACTGCTCGACGTGCTTTCCGCACTCGGAACCACCGCTGCGGAGTTTTTCAGCGAGGACGAAGAGGAACAGGTTGTGTTCACGTCGGACAATTTCTTCGAAAAGGTGGCGGACAATCACACAATAACGTGGCTTGTTCCCAACAGCCAGAAAAACGAAATGGAGCCTATCAAAATCGAGATTGCGCCGCAAACCGTACTCGACAAGGATATGCCCCACGAAGGCGAAGAATTCGGGTTCGTGTTGCAAGGCAAGGTCGTACTCCACATAGGCAAGAAAGAGTACGTCGCCAAAAAGGGAGACGCGTTCTATTACGAAAGCGGAAAAGTTCATTATCTTGAAAACCGCACGGCGGAAAAAGCCGTTGTGTTGTGGGTGGCCTCACCCCCCACTTTTTAATAAGGAGAAGGGATATGTCGCAGAACATCATCGAGCTTAAAAACCTCACCAAGACCTACGGCGGAAAAGACGCCGTCAAAAATGCAAGCCTGAACATCAAACGCGGCGAATTCGTCACGTTGCTCGGACCTTCCGGTTGCGGCAAAACCACCACGCTGAGAATGATAGCGGGTTTTGAAATGCCGACTTCCGGCAGAATTATTTTCGACGGTAAAGACATTACCGACACGCCCCCGCACCTTCGCAAGGTCAACACCGTATTCCAGAAATACGCGCTGTTCCCGCACCTCAACGTGTTCAACAACATTGCTTTCGGTCTGAAAATGAAAGTCATTCCGAACGGCACCAAAACCAACCGCAAAGGCGAAGAAGTCCAGCTTTTCCGCAAGTATACAAAAGCCGAAATCAAAGAAAAAGTCGACGCCGCGCTCAAAATGGTCGACCTCGAAGACTACGGTCACCGTTACGTATCATCTCTTTCCGGCGGACAGCAACAGAGAGTTGCAATCGCCCGCGCGCTCGTCAACGAACCCGAAGTTCTGCTCCTCGACGAACCCCTCGGCGCACTCGACCTCAAAATGCGCAAGGATATGCAGATTGAGCTTATGAACATGCACAAGCAACTCGGCATAACCTTCGTATACGTTACGCACGACCAGGAAGAAGCGCTCACCATGAGCGATAAAATCGTCGTCATGCGCGACGGCGTAATTCAACAGATTGCAACCCCCGAAATGATTTACGACGAACCCGCAAACGCATTTGTCGCGGACTTCATCGGAGAGTCCAACATACTTTCGGGCGTTATGCTTGCCGACTACAAAGTGGAATTTGCGGACACGGTTTTCGAATGCGTCGACAAAGGCTTCAAGAAGAACGAGCCCATCGACGTCATAATCCGTCCCGAAGACCTCAAAATCCGCAAACCCGACGACAAGAAAACCATTCTTACCGCGCAGGTTATCTCTTCCGTATTCAAGGGCGACCACTATCAGATTACCCTTATGGCGAACGAAAACGAACTCATCGCGCACGATACGGCAACCTACGAAGTCGGTTCCACCGTCGGACTTTACATCAAACCTTTCGATCTGCACATCATGCACAAGGCGCGCGTCATCAACGAACTCGACACCGAAATGGCAGGCGAAAATTCCGTCTACATCTGCGGCGGCAAGTTCGAGTGCGTGAGCGAACTTGAAGCAGGCACGCCCGTCAAAGTCAGCGTTGACTTCGACGACGTCATCATCACCGACGACGAAGAAGACGGCACCATCGGCGCAACCGTCGTAAGCTCCATATACAAAGGAAGCTACTATCAGTGCATCGTCAGAACGGACGACTACTACGATTTCTTCGTGGACACCGAAGACGACTGGCTGAAAGGCGACCGCGTCGGTATCAACATCGACCCCGCAAAAATTATCATCGAAAAACGCGAAGTAACCGAGGACGGCGAAGCCGTACCCTCCGAACAGGAAGTTCCCGTCGTAGTCGACCAGACCGTTGACCCCGACGAGGAGGACGACGACGCGGAAGTCTCCGAAAACGTCGCCGAAACCGCCTCTGCGGAACAGTCCGCAACGGATAAGGAGGTGCAGGAGTGACAACGGCAGTTCTCACCGCGCAAAAACCGCGCAAGAAGTTCAAACTCACAAAACGGGTGTTCAGCTATCCGTATGTGCTGTTTATGTTGCTGTTTGTGGTTTTGCCGCTCGTTATGATACTTGTCAACGCCTTTTTGGACAGCGACAACAATCTGACGCTCGAAAACTTCAAAACCTTTTTCAGCGAAAGCAGCAGCCTTATAGTTCTCGGCAACTCCGTTTTCGTAGGTCTGGTCACAACGGCGCTTTGCCTGCTCATCGGCTACCCCGTCGCATACTTCCTTTCCAAAATGAGCAGCGGCAAAGTTCTCGTCCTGTTCTTCGTGCTGCCGATGTGGGTCAACTTCCTCATCCGCACGCTTGCGACCAAAGCTATTTTCCTCGCCATGGACGTAACCCTCGGCATGGGCACCGTCATATTCGGTATGGTCTACAACTACCTGCCCTTTATGATACTTCCCCTGCACACCACGCTTTCGTCCATCGACAAGAGCTACATCGAAGCGGCACAGGACCTCGGCGCGGACAACACCACGGTATTTCTCAAAACGATATTGCCCCTCTCTGTGAGCGGTATAATCAGCGGAATTACCATGGTGTTCATTCCCACCATATCCACTTTCGCAATTTCGCAACTGCTGTCCAACGGCAAAATATTCCTCTTCGGCGACAGCATACAGATGAAGTTCGACCAAGGCCTTTACGGCGTCGGCTCCATAATGAGCCTGGTAATGCTCGTATTCGTTCTCATTTCCAACTTCATCATGAACCGCGTCGGAAGAAACGGTAACAATATGGGGAGGTCGTTATGGTAAGCAAAATCAAGAATTTCTGCGAAAAGTTCTACCTTTTCATTATCCTCGCCATACTCTACGCGCCTATAATCCTCATCATCGTATACAGCTTTTCGAACAGCTCCAACTTCAACTTCTCGAACGGCTTTACGTTTGACGCGTACGTCTCGATATTCACGTCCGACAAATCCCCCGCGCTTTGGGCGGCTGTCAAGAATACGCTCATCATCGCGTGCATATCCTCCGTCGTCGCTACGGTCATGGGCACTTTCGCCGCAATAGGCATTCACGCCATGGGTCGCCGCGCTCGCAGAATTGTCGAGAATGTCAACCAGTTCCCGATTATCAACAGCGAAATCGTAATGGCGGTGTCGCTCATGATATTCTTCGTGACGTTCGCTTTCCCCGAAGGATACCTTAGACTCATCATCGCGCACATAGCGTTCTGCACGCCTTACGTCGTGCTCAGCGTTCTGCCCAAACTCGAAAGCATGGACCCCAACGTCTACGAAGCCGCACTCGACCTCGGCGCAAATCCTTTCAAAGCCCTTGTCAAAGTGCTCTTCCCGATGATTACGCCCGGCATTCTCAGCGGTTTTGTGCTCTCGTTCACGCTGTCAATCGACGACTTCATCATCACGCAAATCAACAAAGGCGCGGCTACCGGTATCAATACCCTGTCGACCTACATCTACTCCGACGCCAGAGTTCAGGGGCTCGAACCTTTCTGGTACGCCATATTCTCGATTATATTCGTGGTTGTCCTTGCAATTCTGCTTTCCGTCAACCTCTACAAAATCAGCAAGCAGAAACAAAAGGCAAAGGAGGCTAAAATATGAAAAGAATTTCACGCCTTCTCGTCCTTGCGATAGTTCTTGTAACAGTTCTCGTACCTTTGCTCTCTGCGTGCAATAACCCGACTTCGGGTTCAAGCGGCGGCGACAAACTCGTGGTCTACAACTGGGAAGACTACATCGACCCCGACATTCTCGACGACTTCGCCGACTACTACCGGGAAGTTACCGGACGCGCACTCGAAATCACTTATACCACCTTCGACACCAACGAAACCATGATGACGAAGGTTTTGAAAAAGGACGCCAACGTTGACCTCATTTGCCCGTCCGAATACGCCATCGAAAAACTGATGACCGCGGGCATGGTCAAGAACCTGACCGAAGTCGAAAAAAGGCTTTCCGAACAATTCGACGAACTGGGCATAACCCTCGACTATATGCACGGCAACGTCGAAAAGGAAGTCATGAGCGCCATATCCAACATGTTCAGCGCAATTCCCGTGGGCGACAAAACGCTGGATATGACGGAATATATGGTGCCTTACATGTGGGGTACGCTGGGAATTCTCTACAACCGTAAATACGTCAGCGAAGAAGAACTGGAACAATACGGCTGGGGTATTTTCTGGAACGAAGGCGGCAATCCCGATATCGAAGGCAAAATCCTCGTCAAAGACAGTATCCGCGACACTTACTGCGCTGCGGTGCTCTACCTCAAAGAGTACGGCAAACTTCCGAGCGGCGTGTCTTCCGTGAACGGCAAGACCTATGAAGAATTGTCGGTTGCCGAACTCATCAACTGCACCGACGACGTGCTTCTCGACGCGGCGGAACAAGTGCTCACCGAACAGCGCGACCATATAGCAGGCTATGAAGTCGACTTCGGCAAAGACGATATGATAAACGAAATCGTGTACGTCGACCTTGCATGGAGCGGTGACGCCCTGTGGGCAATCGAAGAAAGCTACTACGACGAAGAAACCGACGAATATATGCTCGGTTACTACGTGCCCGAAATCGGTTCAAACATCTGGTACGACGGCTGGATTATTCCCACCACTTCGCAAAACGACCTTGCCGCAATGATGTTCATCGACTATATGTGCCGTCCCGAATCGGGTGCACGCAACTCGGGTTACATCGGCTACACTTCTGCGGTTTCCAGACAATCGATGATGGAAAGCACCGACGCTCTCGACGCTCTCGTCGACGCCGAGTATATGTGGTACGCCAACGAGGAAGAATGCTCCGTATGGCTCGACCCGTCCGACCCCGCGAAAATGTACTTCCGCTACGAATGGGTTGAAGGCGAACCTTACTATCTCAATCCCGACGGCACGGAAGCCGAAGTTACGGACGAAAGCGGACTGACCGAAGCCGCTCTCGAAACCGACGAAGACGGCAACTATCTGATAGACGGCAACACGATTTACGACCCCGACGCAATCAGTCTGTTCTTCTTTGACGAAGGCCGTTATCCCACAATCAGCGACAACCTCGGCGTTATGCGCGATTTCGGAGCGTCCAACGACAAAGTCGTGCAAATGTGGGAACGCGCCAAAGCGGGCACAGACACCCCGTGGGAACTGATATGGTGTCTTGTCGCGGTTGTTCTGATAGTCGGAATTGCGCTGGGCGCATACTTCCTCAAAGAGTATCTGAAACGCCGTTCGCGCAAAATCAAGCAATCCGAATGATTGCCGCAGCCCGTCAAAAGGCGATTTTAATAATACAGATATATTGATAAAATGCGGGAATGCACTTAAAATGCGCCCGCATTCTAATATTTCCACGTACAGCGCATTGCTAGACGGACGGTTTTCCTGTATAATGAAAACATCAATGGGAGGGATTATGAAACTTACACTTGACCAGAAACTCATATCGATTGGTGGCAAGACCGCAGTTGTTGACGAAAGAGGCGTTCAGTGGTTTTTCGCAAAAGGCAAAGTTTTTACTTTCAACCCCAACTACCACATCTACGACCTCAGCGGTAACACCGTGTACTACTTCAAAAGACGTTATTTCCGTCTGTTCGGCAAATTCGACATTTACAACGGTGCCGACGAAAAAGTCGGTCAGATGAAAGGCAGACCGCACTGGCCGCTTACCCGTCGTTTCAGAATGACAACGGACAAAGGAAGATTTTACGTCATCGAAGGCAAATGGAACTCCAAAGTCTACGCCGTAGAAGGCAACGAAGGCTGGAAACTCGACAAAGAAGTTCCCGTGCTTGTAATGCACAAGAATTTCTTCCATATCCGCGACAGATTCTTTGTGGACTTCGACCCCAACAGAATAGACCCCGCAATAGCAACCATTGTAGGACTTGTCAACGATATGATTTTCCACAACGGCTGATAATTTCGGCACACAACAAAAGCCGCCCTGCTCGGGCGGCTTTCTTTTTTCAAAGTGATTCTCCTATCCGGATTGGTTGAATAACCAAAATAATATTATCTCTGCGCTTTCAAATTATCTCTGCGCTTTCAGTTCTTTCAACATCTGCAAAACGCGCTTCCCCGTAAGCGGGTGCACGACGTAAGGCGCGATTTCGGCAAGCGGTTTGAGCACGAAATCTCTGTTTTCCATATCGGGGTGCGGAAGTATCAGGTCGCCCTCTCCTCTCACCTCGTCATCGAAAAACAGAATATCGATGTCAAGTGTTCGGTCACCCCACCTTTCTTTGCGCACGCGGCCGCATTCCTTTTCTATGTCGTGAATAAGGTCTAACAATTCGTCGGCGGTCAGACACGTTTCTACTTTGAGCGCGGAATTGACAAACTCGCCTTTTGCCACACCGCCGTAAGGCTCTGTCGCAATACGATTGCTTTCCACGACGGAAAACACGTCATCATGAGCGGCAAGCAGTTGTACTGCGCGGTTCATATACGCTTCGCGGTCGCCCATATTCGACCCCATGGAAAGATACGCCGTACTGCGCTTTACCGTTGCGGTGACACCCACCCAATCGAACACGCCTTTCATGGGTGCGTCAGGCTTTTTGACCGTGACTTCCACCGCGCAGACGGGGTATGTTTTGAGTATGAGTTTCGCCGTATTGAGTGCCAGATATTCAAGGAGATTTCTGCTTTCTTGCAGGAAAAAGGCTTTTATCAGTTTGCAAACGGCAGAATAACTGACGGTTTTGTCAATATCGTCGGTTTTTGCCGCCGTGCTTACGTCGAGTGAAAGTTTTGCCGAAATCAAGAATCTCTGCGGCTCGACTTTCTCCTCGGGATTGACGCCGTGACACGTCGTTACTTCGTAATTTTCAATGAGTATGCAACCGTTCTTCATTTCCGATTTCCTTTGCGGTTACGCAACCTTTTTCATTCCGCGTCGCCCTAAAACGCGCCGCCGTTCACTTTTTCAGTACCGCGTCGATTGCGAGTTTGTTTTCCCTGACGTCGTGCACGCGGACAAACAATATACCTTTGCGTGCCGCAAGCGCGCTGCTTTCCATCGTTGCGGTGAGCCTGTCCTGCACTTCGCCGCCGAACATGGACTTTCTGGAAGTACCGAGCAAAAGCGGATACCCTGCAAGGTCAAGTTCGTCGTAACGGTTGAGAAGCGTCCAGTCCTCGTCCTTGGATTTGTTGAAGCCTATACCGCCGTCAAGAATTATTCTGTCGGGCAATACACCCGCTTTTACGGCTTTCATAGCGGCAAAAGCAAGCCCCGACTGTTTGTCCGCCATAAGGTCGGCAACGCTGCTCTCCCTGCGGTTGTGCATTATGCAGATTGCGGCGTCGTAGGCTGCAACCGTTTCGGCAAGTCCTTTGTATTTCAGGCATGACACGTCGTTTATCATATCCGCACCCGCTCGGAGAACTTCCTCCGCGACTTCGGGATAAAACGTATCCACCGAAATAAGACAGTCGCTTGCGGCGCGAATGCTTTCAACCACAGGCAAAACACGCGACAGCTCTTCCAGCACGCTGACGGGACTTCCGCCGGGGCGCGTGGACTGCCCGCCGACGTCGATTATTTCCGCGCCGTCCTCGATCATCTTCAACGCCCTTTCAACTGGGTCGCCGTTCGCCGTTCGGCTTGCAGGATAAAAGGAATCGGGCGTCGCGTTGAGTATGCCCATAATGTGCGTTCCGCTTTGGAAAACCTTGTCGCGAACTCTGAATACTCCGCTCATTTGACGCCTCCCGCAATACCGAGAACGAGATTTACCGCGCTGTCGTCGATTTCTCCGCGCACCGCATAACTCAAAGTCTTGCTTCCCGCCTTGCGCACTCCGCGCGCCGTCATGCAGGTGTGTTCCGCCTCAACCGCGACGACAACTCCCTTCGGGCACAGACAATCGTAAATTGCGTCGGCAATCTGTGCGTTCATTCTTTCCTGCAGCTGCAAACGTGCGGCATAAACGTCGACAATGCGTGCAAGTTTGGAAAGACCGACAACCTTTCCGTCGGGAACGTACGCGATGTGCACCTTGCCGAAGAAAGGCATAAGATGATGTTCGCACGTCGAGGAAAAATTGATGTCACGCTCGACGACAAGTCCGCTGCCCTGTTCGTCGAAAGTCTTTGAAAGATGTTCCGCCGCGTCTGCGTCGTACCCGGCTGTCAGTTCTTCGAGCATACGCGCAACGCGCGCGGGAGTATCTTTCAACCCTTCGCGGTTGCAGTCCTCGCCTATTGCCGCAAGAATTTCTCTTACGGCGTTTTCAACTCTTTGTTTGTCAACTACGCGTTTTTCCATAATTTCCTCGCCGCTTCCGCGGATTGTATTCTGTCTATTGCCGAAAAGACAACGTATCTTTTTTGTTTTGCCGTTATAGTTCCTGTTGCTTTTCCGTATTTACGTTTTATCGTTTATTTCGTAAGGTCGCAAAAAAGCGTAAGCGAACCGAACACCACCACGGCGTCGCAATTCTTTTCCAACGCTCTCGCAACCCCGGTTGCAACGTCTGGCGCTACCTCGACGGGCAAGGAGGGCGCAACCTCTTTCGCGATCTCCGCAAGCGCCTTTCCGTCAAGCGCTCTCGGCGATGACGGAGTGACGGTAATCAAGCCTTCGAACAAAGGCAGCAACGTTCCCATAACCTTGCAAAAATCCTTGTCGGCAAGCACGCCCGATACGGCGTAAATTCTTTTGTCCGCAAGATATTCTTCTATTGCCGCGCGCAACGCCTGTGCGCCTTGCGGATTGTGCGCTCCGTCCAGAACAAGCACTTTACCATGCGGAATTTGCACTTTATAAGGCGATTTTGCAATATTGTCGCTGTCCAGCACTTCGAAGCGCACTCTCCATACGGCATTCTTCAAGCCTTCTTTCAACGCCTGTTCCGAGATGTCCCAACCCTTGTTGCGCAAGGCTTTTACGGCTTCGATTGCAAGCGAAGCGTTGACAATCTGGTGCGCGCCTTTAAGCGTTACGAAATATTCTTCTCCGTCGTATACGAAACTTTGTCCCGCAAGACTGCTGCCCGCAGCCGTTGCCTGCGACGTGAATACTGCGCCCTTTTCTTTCAACACTTCTTCGGCTTCTTTTTCCTGCGGACAGCTGACCGCCGCGTCGTGTATTATCGCCGCTTTTTCAGATGCTATTTCGCGAAGCGTGTTTCCGAGCAACGCACAGTGGTCGTATCCTATCGACGTTATTACGGCAAGTTCCTTGTCGTCCACCGCGTTGGTTGCGTCCCATCTGCCGCCAAGTCCCGTTTCAAGAACGCATATGTCGCAACGCATATCGTCGAATGCGGCAAGAGCAAGCGCGGTTTCGATTTCGAATGCCGTGGGCGTGAATTTGCGGGTGCGGTCTATCGTCCGTCCGTCGACTTCGATTTTTTCCCTTTCGCCGTTTCTGCAAAGTTTTTCGCGCAATTCCTGTTCGCTTTCGATTGCGCTTCGGACAAGCGTCATATATTTTGCGACTTGTCCGTCGTCAAACGGTTTGCCGTTCAGCAAAAAACGTTCGTTGTAGTTAAGCACCGACGGGGAATTGTACGTTCCGACCTTATAACCCGCGCTTACAAGCACCGAAGTCAGGTATGCACTGACCGAACCTTTGCCGTTGGTGCCCGCAATATGCACTATTTTTAGTCTGCGGTCGGGATTTCCGAGCAACGCCAAAAGTTCGCGCATGCGTTCGATGCCGTAATCGGAGCCCGCGCGTTCAATGTTGCGTATGTAATTCAATGCCTCCTGATAAAACAAAAAGCACCTCCCTAGAAGCACTTCTCGCAAACGAAGCGGGAGTGAAAAATGCACCGCAAGCCGCAAGGCTTTTCGTCCGCGAGCACCCCCCGTCTCGTCGGCACTTAACGCGCAAGTTTCTACTACTTCCAAGTAATATGGGGTAAACTGTATGATGATTGTATCACCGCCGCACGGGTTTTGCAATCGTTTTGCGGCAATGCATAGAAGAATTGCGTCAATATATCCTTGAACCGCAAAAACCCCTTGTTTTTCCTTTAAAATTTGCCTTTGACAGACCCGCAAAAGCAATTTCGTATTGATTATTCGTTTGAATTAGTTTATTATATTCCCATAATTGCAACGTTTAAGGCAAATTATCAGTTGCCGTTTTACGATTTCGCACAAAAGGAGAGGTTTTATGTTTGCAAATCTTACAGCCGCGTTTGTCGGATTTACGCCGAACAGCGCTTTGCTTTACGGGCTGTTCGGTGCGGTCATCGCATTTGTCGTGCTGATGTCGGCTTACTACATAGTTACGTCGTTCCGCCGCGCCAAGGCACTCGGTATGGATATGAGCAAAATCTGGAAAGTTGTCACCACTTCGATAACGTTCTCGATTTTGCCCGCTATCGGAATAGGCGTCGGCGTCGTTACGCTCATAGGCTCTCTCGGCATCGCTTTGCCCGCAATCAGGCTTTCCGTCATAGGTTCGCTGCAATACGAAACCATGATGGCGGACGGTGCGGCTACTGCACTCGCAGGCTCAATGAAAGAGTTCGTGTCGGGTTCCATTTCCGCGCAGGATTTCGTGACAGTCGCAACCGTTATGACAATTCCGATTATCACGGGTCCTCTGCTCGTTCTCGTCGCTTACAAAAAGTTCCAGCCCAAAGTCGCCATGCTCTCCAACAAAAGCGGCAGCGCAAGCGGCTCGGTAAACCTCGGCGACTTGCTTTTCCAAGTGGTTTTCATCGGTATGATACTCGGCTATCTTGCGATGAGCCTTACCACAATCGCGGGTGCAACCGAATTCGTGGACAGCTACTACAACTTCATCGCGATAGTAGTCGCCGCTCTTTGCATGTACGTGTTTGACCTGCTTATCAACAAAGCCAACTGGAAATGGCTTGACAGCTTCTCCACCGCATTCTCGATGTTGATTGCAATGGCAGTCGTTGCGGTGATCAGCTACTACTCCTACGATAAAGGCTGGCCGCTCAAACCCGAAGACGCCGCCGCTGTCGTCGGTATGATTATGTAAGGAGGTGCGATATGAAAAAACAGCTTACCATTGCAGACCGCAACAACAGAATGCACCTCATCGGCAGAATATGGATGTTCGTCGGTATGGCGCTTATCGTCACCATTCCCGTATGGATGGGACTTTACTACAAAACGGGTCCCGATTGGAGCGTGTTCGGGACCGCGGCAGTCATTTCGCCGCTTATTCTGATGGCGTTGTCGGGAATCGCCGAACCTATCGTTTATGCGCCTATGGTCGGAATTAACGGCATGTATCTGTCATTCATTACAGGCAACCTGTCCAACCTCAAAATCCCCTGCGTCGTCAAAGCGCAGGAAATCGCGGGGACCAAAATCGGTACGGAAGAAAACGAAGTCGTTGCAACCATAGCCATTGCGACAAGTTCGCTTGTCACGATACTGATTATCGGCATATTCGTACTCTGCCTTGCGGTAGTCCCCAACCTCACTGAAACGTTGCAAGGTGCACCTTACCTCTACCCCGCATTCGGAAGCGTCGTATACGCTCTGTTCGGCAGTCTCGGCGGCAAATATATCGTCAAAAATCCTAAACTTGCGATATTCCCGCTCATCATCATCGTCATACTGTCCGTTATCCTCGGCGTAGTCGGAACGGACCCCGGTTCGGTCTACCTCTTCGTAGGCATCGGAATCTGCCTCGTGTTTGCTCTCTTGCAGTTCTTCCGTGAAAAGAAGAAACTCCGCGAAAAAGAAGAACAAAGACGCCTTGCCGCAATCGCCGCAGGCATGTCTTACGAAAAAGTCGTGGCAATCGAAACCGCACAGGAAGCCGATGAAAAAGCGGCACAAGCAAAAAATGTTGCCCCTTCTGATATAGCGGAAGAATGCATTGTCGAAAACCTCGAAACTCTGATCGAAGTTGCGGAAGAAGAAAAAGATAAGGAATAATCCCCTATTCTCTCTTGCTATGATTAACAACAAATAAAGACAGATTGCCTAAGATAGGTTTTATCGAAATGTTGTTTGATAAACCCGAACACAATCTTCTCAATCCGTACAAATCAAACAAAAAGCCGACGCACATTGCGTCGGCTTTGATTTTATTTGTTGATAACGTTGACAGTTGATAATGTCGTGTATCTTTTGCTGTTTGGATTTGAGATTATTGAGCAGTCCAATTCGAACCGTCGAATACGTAGGTCGTTCCCGAAGAAAGTTTTTGTTGCGCTTCGTAACTTCTGATACGTTCGACGTAACTGTAACCTTTTTCGTTGGTCTTGGGGGTGTCCGTGCTTACCGCAAGCACACCTTCGTCAAAACGTGCTTCTTCGGTCAGCGTATTCGTCATATAGAACGTACCGCCATACCCGAAAATGCTTTTGCTTCCGCCGCTGTTGCCCTCAACCGTTGTCATAGTCAATGTGGTATCCGCTCCGAAAACAACTTTTCCGCCGTTCTCTTCGCCCGTTATACGTCCGCCGAACGTTGCTCCGTTTTCCATATTAAGCGTACCGTTGACAACAAATTTTGCCGCAGGCATTTGTGCGTAGGATATTCCAGCCAAAACTCCATCGGTAAATTCGGTGTAAGCCATAAATCTGCCCTGCACGTTCATGACTGCATTCTTCTCAACCGTAATCTGCGAACCCGTCAACATTTTGTAATTGTAAGGGAACATAACTTCCGTGGGGGTTGTGCCGTCGCCAATATGCAGTCTGAATCTGTGAGAAAAACCGAGGTCGACAGACGACATACTCACGGAAATTCCCGCAACGCTGAGAGTCAGGTCACTCAAATCCTGTTTGCCGACGAGAGTAATTTCGTTTGTGCCGCTTGTCGCACTCCAATCGTAATCGTCTTCGACAAAAGAGACTTTAATTTCGGAGCCCTCGTACATCTTGATGAAAGCTTCTTCCGTGGATATAAGTTTTGCCTGCGCAAAATTGTGGTCGTAATTTGCATACAGGTCGAGATAACTTACGTAATCCGCGCCGTATTCGATATTAAGGTTGCATTGAATGTTGTAGAACAAATCGTATGTGTTGAAAGGAGCTATTTTACCTTTCAAATAAGCTATTGCCGTATTACTGCCGCCACGGAAATCGTAGACGACAAACGGTGCATAGATAGCCGCGCCGTTCTTTGCTTCAACGGTTCCGTTGCCTTTGATATACCCTCTGACGTCGAGATTGCCGCCGTCCGCGACAACGACTTTGCCGCTGTTGTTGAGTTGCGCGTATTTCCCGGAAGTGTGTCCCGAAATTCCTTGTCCGTTTTGACCGAGCAATGCACAAAGAATAAAGTCACCGTCGATTTCAAAGGTGGCGTCTTCTGCTACCGTAACGATATTTTCGACATATTCGGCATTCGCGTCGACGTGTGCCTTGACCCCGTCACCGTAAGACGGACGGGCGGTTTCAAGCGAGCCGTCTGACGACGACAGAACCGCGACTTTTGTGCCGCGCCTAAGAATTACGTCTTCGGAGATGAGCGTATGGCTGAATATTTCAATGTCGCCGCCGATTTTGAGTGCGTCTTCAAAGGCATAAGTCTTGTCGCCTATTCTTGCACTTCTGATTTCAAGCACGGCGGTCATTGAACATTCGTTCCAGTTTTCGTTGCCCGCAAGCGTAACCGCGACTTCGTTTCTGCCCTGCACGAAACCTTGTGCGGACACATTGACAGTCTGATTGTTGTAACTCTGCGCGACTGTGACGCCGTCTGCTGAATAACTGTGTTCGAAGCGGTCGCCGTCAACATACTGTGTCACTGCATACACAACGGGAGTGGCTTTTTCGACGGCGAACACGGATTTCTCGGCAACAAGCCTGTACTGCGACGTCACGTCGTTTCCGTCCGCGTCCTTAACCGCGAATGCTACGCAACCGTACGAATATTCACCCGCGTTGACTGCTGCGTTATCCGTACCGAAAACGCAAATCACGCTATGCCCGTCTTTGAGTCCTTCGACAGTGTAAAACTCTTCGTCCGCCGAAGGATACTGCGTCATCGAGTTGTAGACGACGGATTGCGGCTTTGCCGTAATTTTGAGGTTGGTGGTTCCTTGCTCCGCGGAACCGATAACGGCATAGCCTTCGCCCTCTTCGACAACGGTTTCGCCGTCGAGAACTCTGTATGCGACCTTATAAGCTCCGACCTCAGTGATTTGCGGAACCTGTTCCGTCCATTCGCCGCCGTCAAGGCTGTATTGCTTGACGAACGCCGCGTCGTCGTAAACGTTCAGCGTTACCGCGTCGTGAGGATTGCCGTCCGCCGTACCGCCGTAAAATCCCGCGTTGCTTACGATGTTCCATTTGGCAACCAAAGTGAGATTGCGTTCGGGAACTCTGTCATTTGCAAAATCGAACGCCGAATCTTCGCCCTCTTCCGCATCATACCAATAGGCAAAAACGTACCCGTCGCGCGTAGGCATCGCGGGAACGTCCACAATGTCGCCCGCGTAAACGGTTGCGGGTTCGTAGGTGCCTTCGCCGCCTGCCGCGTCAAACGTCAAAGTGTAAGGGATATATTCCCAATCCACCCAAAGGCGCATATCAGCCGTCACTTTTGACGTTTTATCCACGGGAACTGTCATATCTGCGTCGGAATACAATCCCGTGAGAGTTGCGCCTTGCGGCAACGTAACTTTGTCGTAAGGAATGGCTTCGCCCGATTTTACGGTGTAGCTGTAAACGTTCGCGCCCACGGTGAACACGACGTTGAATTCGTTTGTGGGAGTTGTTCCGCCGCCACCCTGACCTTTTTCGTTGTTGCACGCCGCAAGCGTGAACAGCGACGCACAAATCAGTGCAACCAACAACAATGCCACGATTTTTCTTTTCATTTCATTCTCCTTGCGCTATGCGCATTCATCTTATGCCCTTACGGGTGACTGCTTTTCGTACTCCGATTTGCCGAACGGTTTTCCGCTGCAAAACGGATTTGAAAATACAGACGTTTGCGAACCGAACAAATTTCAGGCGGCAACGGGCGCTCTGCACTCCGTCATTTCAAAAGTCACCTGTGTCCGCCCTATACTCTCTTTGCCCGTTTGTTCAAATTGTGTTATCCGATTTCCAACCTGCTTTCAGTTCCAATGGTTCGCGGCGGTGACAAAGTCGTACGCCGTGCCGTTTGCCAAAAGCTCCTGCTGACGGTTGTAACCGAATTCGCTTGCCGCGTCGTACATAAAGAAACGGAAATCTTCCTTGCCCGCCGCAAGCGGCAACATCGTGCCTTGCAGGTACAACAGCGACCCCGACTCTTCGCCCTTCGCAAGCACGTTGAGGTTGACTGTGTACTCCGTCATAGTTTCGCCGTCGAATTCCGAAAAGTCTATCATATGGTAGTTCTTACCGCCGCCGTAGAAGGCTATGCCGCCGTGCACGAACTCTCCGTCGTCTGCGGTGTAAATGAGATTTTTGAACTGTTCCCCGCCGAAATCGCGAACCTTGATAAGCATTTGTTTTATGTTGAGTTGCAGGAACGCAGTGCTTTCTCCCGTACCGATGACTTCGATGAGCGTGGAGCTGTCGACATAATCCAGCGACTTCCAGTCGTAAATTCTCACGTCGCCTTTCATGTGCAGTACGGCGGAGTAACTCGTGCCGCCTATGCCTTTCCAGCCCGCAAGCGATATTGCGCCGCCGTCGAGCATGGGTCCCGCAAAGCAACTTTCGAAACCGATTGCGAACAGTCCCGAATTGTAGAGCGCGCTGTTTTCCAATGTTACGTCGGTGAGCAGGAAGTTGTCGGTGAATGTCTTGTCGTTCAGGTTGTCGTCATTGCGCGGGGCAAACGTTATTCCGTCGGCAACAAGCGAAGGCGCCATTTTTTCCGTATCGTAATCCGTCGAACTGCCGCCCGACTGCACGAACTGTCCAACAACCTTGCGGTTGGTACCGAGTTTTACGAGGAACTCTCTGCCGTTTGAAATTATGCAACTTTCAATCGACGCATCGATTTTTTCCTTTTCGGGATTGACCGCCGTATTTTTGAGGTCTATTCCGTCGCGCCCGAACACGCGAACAACCGTTCTGCCGTTGGAAATGCGGGAGTTTATCACCCTGCAATCCGCCATAATTTCCAAAGTTGTCCCCGTGTAGTTGAGATAACTGAGTTCGAATTTGCCGTCCTTGTACAGGCTTTCGTCCTTGCAACCTTTAAGCACGACGTTGTCTACCACAATTCCGTCCGTGCGGACAAGGAACACTATATTGTCCTGCGCCATAACGGAAGCAACTCCGCCCGCGGACACGAAATACAACGGCCCGTCAAACACCGACACGTTTGCGGACACTTCGGGAGTGACACGCGTAACGTTCTCCGCGTTGATTTCAAAGCCGTTGCCGAACACGTCGTTCTTGAACTCTATACAATAGTTGACGGTAGGCTGCGCCTGTCCTGTATTCGCGTAATAAGTCCAGTCGGCGGTGGTAGGCAGTTGCTTGACGTAACTTTGCAGTTTTTCCGCCGCGCCTGCAACCAGCGACCCGTCTTCGTTCACGAGATTTTCGCCTATCATAACGTCGGCTTTGAGAACGACGGGACTGCCGCTTTCCGTGGCTTTGACCAGGTCTTCGTAAGTGTACACGTTTATGCCGTCGGCGACGCAATCGACGGTTAACGACGCTTTTACGTTATCGTTAAATGCCGTTGTGTACTTCCAACGCGCGGTTACGGTCACTCTGCCCGTCCCTTTCGCAACGAGATATGCCCGACCGTCGGACACGACGATTTCTGCAAGAGACGGGTCGGAAACGATGAACTCGATATCGTCGGACACGTCAGTCGAAACAACACCCGACGCCGACACGGTCTGCAACCCGACAAGCGCGGAGGCATCGCGGAGAATACCGTTTGCGCCGTATTCTTTGCCGCCTTGCGCAAGCACTCCGCCGAGTCCCCACGTCACGGCGTTGTCCGTGAACGTAAGTCCCGCCACACCTTCCACGACTTTCACCTTTCTGGTGTCCGCGAGCGTTTCTTCGCCGTCTTTGACCGTATAAACAAACAGTTCGCCTTCGCCTTCTTCGGTTGCAAGCACTTTGCATTCGGAACCGTTTTGCGAAACTACGGTTATACAGCCGCTTGCCTCGAAACGGTACGTCAAGGCGGCGTCGGCAGGTTCGGTCAGTGCGGCGTACGTCATTTCGCTGCCCGCTTTCTGTATGAAAACTCCGTTGTAGACGTGTTTTGCACCGAGAGTGGTCTCGCTTTCTTCGCATACGATTTTCACCGTATGAATTTTGTCACCCGATACGAGCGAAATCTCGAATTGTTCTCCGATTTGCGCAGGCGACGAGAAAATCACTTTGAGTGCGGACTGATTTTCGCCGAGTGCCGTGGTTACTACGTCCGCAACACCGTCGGGCAAATCCCCGTAAACGGACACGGGCGAACCGCTTTCGACGTAAAGCACGGTGTTTTCCGTTCCTTCGGGTATGGATTTTTCACTTCTTCCTTCGGTGCCTTCCCACGAATGGTAACCGTCCACCGTGAAGTCCCCCGAAGGTACGACGGTAACTTTTATGAGCGTGGTTTCGTAACCCTGCACAGCGGGCTGTGCCGTGACGGTCAGCAAATATTCGCCGGAAAGTCTGAGGTCGGCAAGTCCCGTGATCGGGCGAATGTCGAACCCTTCCGCACTTGCACCGCCGAGAGGAGTTACGGAATATCTGATGTCGGCGGACACCTGCGGCGGGAACGACGCCGCTTCGAACTGAACTCTGCCCGTTTCAACCGTAACCTGCAAATCTATGCCCGCTTCGGCGCAGGGAGAAAACTCGTATTGTTCGGACGTCCCGTCCACGGAATACGCGCTCATCGTTACGCCGAGGGCTTTGGTGCTGATTACGTTGACGATAATACTGTCGCGGAAACCGCCGTCGTTGGTGACTGCCGTGATTTTGACAGTTCCCGTTTTTTCGGGCACGATAAGACCGTCGTCGGTTATGCGTACCTCTCCCCTTTCGCTTCCTTCGACGGAAGAAAATTCGAGTTTGTATTTTCTGTTCGCCGCGCCATAAGGCAGCACTTCGACTTGCAGATATTTGTCGTTCATATATTCCGCCATATCCAGCGTAAGCACGCCGTCAGTCGTGGGCGTGGAAATCACCACCCCCGACACGGGAATGGATATGGCAACCGACACCGACGAGGTCAGCGTCATTATCGTAAACAGAATGATGAGCGGAATGACTGCCATCAAGGCGATAATCTTGTTTTTCATAGGTTCGCCTCGCTCAGTTCGTAGTATTTTTTGTCAAGACCTTTGACGAGGTAGAACACGGACGCGACGACAAGCACGACGGCGATTGCCGCAACCGACGTCATGGAAACGAGTTCACCGTACGCCTCCCCGCGTTGAAGTTTGAGGTACATACCACTGTAAAGCGCGATAAATCCGATAAGGAAAGAAACGGCAAGTCCTATCAGTATGAGCACGGAAACCGTGGTGTTGCTTTCGCGGACTTCGCCGTCGCCCTCTTTGTTGAAACGCGGATGGTTGAAGTCTTTGCGTGTCGCAAAGCAAATCTGCGCAAACGAAACCGCAACCGTCACCGCCCATACGTACAGGCTTTGAAGCGGAGTTATGAACCCCGTTCCGCCTATTACGGCAACGCTGGTCGAAACGGACACGAAGGAAACAACGAAACAAAACACGACCTTTGCGGACATGACTTTGCGGTAGTCAAGCGGCATTGTCTTCATTATGAAGAAGAACTCTCCGTCGCGACTTATGTTGGTGGCACAGAAAGTGTTGGTGAGAATGCCGAACATAACAATCAGGAATATTGCTATTTCGAGGTTGCAATCCACAAACACCATAGTTCCCACAAGCGCGGAGAAAATGTCCGTGCAGAAGTAGACCATAAGCGGCATTACGACCGCGGTCGAAAAGTATCTGAACGCATAGTCGGGAGTGCGCAGAACGAGCAAAAATTCTTTCTTTATGAGAGTGAGAAAAGAATTTCTGGGCGCGGGCAACTTCTGTGACGACGGAAGTATTCTGCGGTTGACGGCGGTAAATCTGTCCTGCGCCGCAGGGAGCAACAGCCAACGCCCGAACGCAAGCCCTATCGCAGTAAGCACGGCGGTTATCAGCAAAGTGTATCCGACAGCCGCGGGAACGGATTTGCCCGTCAGCATATCGGCAAAAAATACGGCGGGATAAAGGTTTGACGTGACTTCGCCGATTTTCATCATAATTTCCGCATTGAAGAAATATTTGACATTGCCCGTGGAAACAAGCTCTGCAACAAAACCGAGCACGACGGAATATCCCCAGAAAACGACGCCCGTGACAGCGGTCACGACTATAAGCGTAACGGCGTACCGCGAGGACACCGCGCGTTTGACGTAGTGCCACGGAAGTGCGAAAACGCTGCCTATCGCAAGCGAAATCATTGGCAGCAGGAAAAGTATTAGTACGCTGAGCCCCCAATACCCTGCGCCCATATCCGCCTGCAACGCAAGCGTGATGTTTACGGGAAGAACGGTCACCACTCCGACCGCAAACTGTTTGACGTACGCCACAATCATTTTGGACGCGTACATCACGTCGGGTTTTACGGGAAGGGTTATGAATATGCGCATATCCTCGTTTTCAAAAAGCGAGGAGTTGATTACGCGTATACCGCTCAAAGCGTTGACGAGGAGAATTATGCCGTAAATTACGGCAAACATTTCGTTCAACCTTGCCACACGGTCGGAAACTCTGTTGATTTCGATTGCCGTGTACATATCGGCGAACCCGTCAAGAATGAAACAGACGAAAGCCGTGATACCCACAAGCAAAAGGAAAGACAGAACGCCGCCCGCTACGTCCACGGACTTTTTGCGGCCGTTGAATGCGGAAAACGCCTCGTCGAATTCCTTTTTGAGCAAAATTCCGAGAGTATGCATCATTCCGCCTCTGCTTCTTCTTGCAGGAAGTATTCCGAAAGCTGATTGTCACGCAAATCGTCGACGACGAGGTCGGCTTCCACCACTCCGCCGCGAATGACTATCGCGCGGTCGCATATGCGCCGCACAGCGTCGAGGTTGTGCGTGGAAAAAAGTATGGTGTTGCCCTGCGCGGCATAATCTTTCATAAACTGCGAAACCGCGTTCATTGTGCGCGGGTCGAGACCGAGCATGGGTTCGTCAAGCACCCACAGTTCGGGATTGTGGATAAGGCTTCCCATCATGCAGATTTTCTGTTTCATACCGTGCGAGTAACTGCTGATGAGGTTTGCGATTTTGTCGCCAAGCATAAAACATTTCTGCAACTCTTCCAGCCTTTTGTCGCGCACGTCGGCGGGAACGCCGTATATATCCGCCATAAAAGCCACATATTCGAGCCCTGTCATTTTGACGAAAACGGCGTGATTGTCCGTAACAAACCCGAACTTTTGTTTTGCCTTCATACCGTCGCCCTTGACGGAATGACCGAGAACGGTGATTTCGCCTTCCTTGAAAGGCAGTATCCCCGTCAGACATTTGAGCGTAGTCGACTTGCCCGCGCCGTTGACGCCGAGCAATCCGACTATCTCTCCCCTGCGGCACACAAAGGAAACGTTCTTGACCGCATAATCCTTTGCACGCGGATATTTTTTGCTGAGATTGTCTATTTTCACCACCACGTCGTCGCAGGCGTCCGTGCAACCGTTCGTCTCCGTACAGGTTGCGGCGCTCTGTTCGGTCGCGGCTGAATTATCGGCACCGTCGTATACTTTTTCTTCCATCATTACCTCGCGTCAGTATATGAAAGTTTTTCCCTCTGCGTTTCGGCAATGTCCGTTTATTCGACAAAAAACGACATATACCGAAAATTATAGATATAATATTAGCATTGACAATCGTTTATGGCAAGCAAAACGACCATATATTAAGACACAATTATATAATAGTCAAAACTACATAAATTAAACGACGCTTAGAACGTAACTTCTCGGCAACTTGCGCAAACCGCACAAACGAACGGAAAAAGGGCGGATTTGACAAAACTACGGTTTTTACATATAATAAACGTATCTGCGACATAGGTCGCTTTCAGGAGACTGTGATGTAAGATTTTTTTGGCAGCCCCCATTCGACTTTCGCGAAAGCGATTTTTTACGTTTACTTAATTCGGAGGAACTATGAATAACGGAACGGCCGTTGGCCTTATTATTGCATTGGCGGTACTGCTGGTTTTTTCGGCATACTTTTCTGCAACCGAAACCGCCTTTACCAGCTATAATTCCGTGCGAATGAAACGACTCGCACAAAAAAAGAAATCGGCAAAACTCGTCCTCAAACTCAGCGAGAACTACAACAAAATTCTTTCCACCCTGCTCATCGGCAACAATATTGTTAACATAGTTGCGGCGTCGCTTGCAACGCTTGTGTTCACGTTCTATTTCGACGAACTCGGCGTCACGCTGTCCACCGTCGTAATGACAATACTCGTGCTGATATTCGGCGAAATTTCGCCCAAAAGCCTTGCAAAAGAGTCGCCCGAAACATTCGCTTGTTTTGCCGCATATCCGCTTTACGTGTTCACGATAATTTTTGCGCCGCTTAACTTCATTTTCAATCTGTGGAAAAAGCTGCTCAACAAGATTTTCAGACTCGACAAGAAACAACCTTCCCTAACCGAAGAAGAGTTCACAATGATGGTGACGGAAATCAAGGACGAAGGCGTGCTCAACCAGATTGAACACGACATCATTCAGAACACAATCCGTTATGACGAACAGCGCGTGGAAAAGGTTATGGTTCCGCTCGACAACGTTACGGCAGTCGAAAAGAACGCGTCGCTTGCCGACATCAAAAACATTTTCGTCACGGCAAACTTCTCTCGTCTGCCCGTCTTTGACGGCGACAGAAAAAAAGTCATAGGGGTGCTCTACCGCGCGGACTTCTACGAAATGCTGCTGAACGGCGGCAAAGACATCGTTCCCCTTCTCAAAGAACCCATTCGCACGACGAAGGACGCAAAAATTTCCGTGCTGTTCAAGTCAATGCAACAGGCGCGCATTCATATGGCAATAGTCGGAACGGCGGACGAAGCGGAAGGGCTCATCACTATGGAAGACATACTCGAAGAACTCATGGGCGAAATAGCGGACAGATACGACCCCGAACCCGAACAGCCCGCACAACCTGAGGTACAGCCCGAAGCATAAACACATCTCCGTTATGTCGAAAGTGCCGAAATATGAGAAAACGCACCGCTGACACGGCGTTTGACTTAAACAAAATCGCATATAATTATGGCAAAATACCCGATTAGAATGCGGAAAACCGCATAAATGCCGTGCGCACCGTCTGCGCACGGTTTTGTTTGTGCGCGGTATTCGGCAATCGAGGTTGGTCAATAATATTAAAAACCCTTTTCGGAGTGCGGCTGTTCTCTTGATTTTAATGCCCGACAGATGTATAATATCTTAACTACGCACGGGAGCGCGCAATGAACAACATCATCGTAAAAGTCACTGACGGCGAACTCTACAATTTCTTCGACAGCGACACCAAAAACAGTTTCATAATCGGTTCCAAACGCTCTTGCGACCTTGTCGTCAAGTCTTCTCTCGTCGCGCCCGAACAACTCCGTTGCCTTTGCAAAGACAGTGTCTGGTACGTCGAGGACCTTACGCCCGACGGGTTCAAATCCGAAGTTCTCATCGGCGGCAAACGATTCAAACGTCCCATCGTTAAATTCGACAACGAAATCATAATTCGCAAAGAGGGCGACCGCAAAAGCAAGGATTTCATAACCATTTCGCTGGTCAGGAAGATTTCGAGAAGAAGAACTGGCTCGAAGGTCGACCTCTCCGCAAAAACGGTTACGGTGGTCGGCAGAAATCCGTCCTGCGACATCGTCGTCGACAACCCCAAAGTTTCGGAAAGACATTTCCACATCATCAACGACGGGAAATGCTGCTATATCGAGGATTTGCACTCAATCAACGGTACTTTCGTCAACAACCGCAAAATCCGTCGTGCAAAACTCAACGACTACGACCGCATTTCCATTCCCGCGGCGGCGTACACGTTCTACGACAAAAAGTTGCTCTTCTCCACTTCCCCCGCGGGTATTCAGATTGACGTGGCGGGAGTTTGCAAGGAAGTGTCCGACCGCCATTCGAGAGGCAAAATAAAACTCGTCAGCAACGTTTCATTCAGAATAAAGGCGGGCGATTTCGTAGCTATTGTCGGCGGAAGCGGAACGGGCAAGTCAACTATGCTCGACTGCATAAACGGCATTCGCCCCGCAACCGCAGGCGCCATTTACTACGACACCAACAACTATTACGAAAACATAAAAGCATACAAGGAAATCATCGGTTACGTCCCGCAGAAAGACATAATGCACGACGACCTCACGGTGGAAGAAGGACTTTTCTACACCGCTATGCTGCGTATGCGTTCGAGTATGTTCAAGGACGAAGTCAAAGCCCGTGTGCGTCAGGCAATCGAAGACGTCAGCCTTACGGGCAGAGAAAAGGTCAAAATTTCCTCTCTTTCGGGCGGTCAGCGCAAACGCGTGTCCATAGCAATGGAACTGTTGTCGGAACCGAAAGTCATATTCCTCGACGAGCCCACAAGCGGACTTTCTCCCGACCTCGACCTCGAAATGATGGAACTGCTCAAAGAACTTGCGTCCAAAGGTCGTACAATCGTCGTCATAACCCACGCTATGGAAAACCTCGACAAATGCGACAAAATCGCATTTCTCGGGCGCGGCGGAAAGTTGTGTTTCTACGGAGACCACAAAGACATCTTCCGCTACTTCAACCGCAAGAGCTATTCCAGAATATTCGCGGCACTCAGCGACGAAAAAATCTGCGACTACTTCGAACACAAGTACCGCTCCACCGAATATTACAAGAAACTTTACGCGTCCTTTATCGCGCAATACGGCGACTCGGGCGGAACGATACTCCCCCCTGCCGAACGCAAAAAAGCGACCAAAACGCGCCGCGACAAATCGGAAACGGAAATCGAAAACGTGTCGGAATTCACCGAAACCGTGCAACCTTCCACAAGCGAAAGCAACGGCATTTTCGGATACGATTATCCGTCCGACGACGACAGACCCTACACCGACGCGGACTTTGCCGCCGACACCGAAAGCGAAACAACTTCCGAAACGCTTTTCGACGATAAAAACTACGAAGCGGGAAGCGTTACCGATTACGTCGCCGCAAGCGTAAGGCGGAGAGGCGGACGCATATCCGCAGGCGGGTTTGACGTTATACCCGACGACACCGCGGGAGTAAGCGACAGCACCGTAACGCCCGAAGAAAACGGCACGGACAGCACCTTCGGCGATGAAATCGGCAAAGACGGAACGACCGCAAAGGACGAAACCGCAACCGCGGAACAATCCGCGCAGGAAGTTTCCGCAAAAGATAATGCCGCCGCGCCCAAAACACGCAAACCGAAAAGCGGTGCGCGCAAGAAAACCGCAACGACCAAAAAAGAAGAAACGCCCAACGAAGAAGACGCAGCCAAAACGCAGTCCGATATTTCCGACGGGCAGGACGACAAAGCTAAAACGGAAAAGGGAGGAAACGCAAAATGAGAAAAAGTTTCGTGTTCTCCCCAAAAATGAATTCCATACAGTTCAAGGTGCTTTTCCGCAGATATATGAAACAGATTTGCACCAACGTATGGACCATTGTTCCGCTCATTCTGGAAGCGCCGTTCCTTCTCATCATTACGTCTTTCGTTTACGAGGACGGAGCGTTCGTCGAACCGGCGCGCCATTTCACTGCGTCGACAACTACCCTGTTCCTGCTCGCGCTGTCGTCCGCACTCATGGGGTTGCTCAACAGTTACCGCGAAATCTGCAAGGAACGCGAAGTCCTGTCGCGCGAAGTTTTCGGCGGACTTGACGTCACCGCGTACGTGTACTCGAAAGTCACCGTCCTTGCGATAGTCGGTTTTGTTCAGACGCTCATACTCGTGTTCGGAAGCATGACGTTTGTCGACTACAACTTCGCGCGCCCGGGTTACTCGATATTCTTCTTCATCGTCGCGCTCTTCCTCACCAACTACTCGGTGACAGCTCTCGGGCTGTTCGTATCCGCTCTGCTTAAAAAATCCGAAAGCGCAATCCTGCCCGTGCTTATCATCATCATTATGCAGGTCGTTTTCGCAGGAACCGTTCTGGAATTTGACGCGCCCGTGAAATATTTGTACTATATCACGCCTACAATGTACGGTTCGTCCATTCTAGGCAATGTTACCGATATGAACGCGATGAGAACATTGCGCGAAATATACGACTACAACATATACGCTTCGGCGGCGCTTATGGTGGTAATCGCCGTTGTACTGCACGTACTCACGGTGCTCAAACTCAAACGCGACTACCGCACCAAAGACTGAACCGCCGAAAGGAGATAATATGCTCGAACTCAAACACATCACATACACCGTTCCGCAGGAAGGCGGCAAGGAAAGAAAAACCATACTTTCCGACGTCAGTCTGTCCTTCCCCGACGGAACCACAACCGTAATTACGGGTCACAACGGCAGCGGCAAATCCACTCTCGTCAAGCTCATAATGGGCATAGAGCAACCCGACTCGGGCAACATAATATTCGACGGCAAGGACATAACTTCCGCCGACATCACCACCCGCGCAAAGGAAGGGTTTACCATAGCATTTCAACAGCCCGTCCGTTTCAAGGGCATAACGGTCAAAAATTTGCTCGACACCGCAAGCAAAAAGAACTTCTGCCCCAAAGACGCCTGCGAATTTCTTTCCGCGGTCGGACTCTGCGCAAAGAACTATATCAACCGTCCCGTCGACGACACTCTTTCGGGCGGCGAACTCAAACGCATAGAACTTGCCGTCGCGCTGGCAAAAGGCGGGTCGGTGTTCCTGCTTGACGAACCCGAAGCGGGCATTGACCTTTGGAGCTTTGACGAACTGGTCAACGTGTTTGCCACGCTCAAAGACAAAACCGTCATCATCGTCAGCCACCAGAACAGAATTCTGCAAGCCGCAGACAGAATAATCGTCCTCAATTCCGAAGGACAACCCAAATGCGGAACACGCGACGAAATTCTGCCCACACTCACGGAAGATTCACCCTTCTGCTGCAAAGCCAAGATATAAACAAGGATAAAAGATACGATATGGAAAAAATAGATTCCGAACTTCTCGAAAAAATAGCGGAGTTGCACTCCATTCCCGAAGGGAGTTTCAATATTCGCAAAAACGGAAAAAGGTTGATGGGTAACTCCACCGACGAAATAGAAATCCGCCCCAAAACGGACAAGGACGGCATCGACGTCATAGTCCGCGCGGGAGTTAAGAACAAGAGCGTTCACATTCCCGTTATACTCACGCAGGGCGACTTTCACGACACGGCATACAACGACTTTTACATCGGCGAGGACGCCGACGTCACGATAGTCGCGGGTTGCGGCATACACAATCCCAAGGACGGCACCGCCGAACACGACGGCATTCACACCTTCCATATGGCGAAAAACAGCCGCGCCAGATACATCGAACGCCACTACGCAAAAGGCGGTCAGGCAAGCAAACAGATTTTCGACCCCGTAACCACGGTGTATATGGACGAAAACTCCGTGCTCGAAATGGAAACCACACAAATCGGCGGCGTCACGTTCACGGACAGAAAGACGGAAGCCGTGCTCGGCGACGGCGCCAAACTGCTCGTCAAAGAAAAGCTGTTCACCGAAAACGAAGAAAAAGCAATCTCCCGTTTCCGCGTGGAGCTGAAAGGCAAAAACAGCACGGCGGACATAGTGAGCCGAAGCGTCGCACGCGACAAGTCGTCGCAAGAGTTCTACTCCGACCTCGTGGGCGAAAACGAATGTTTCGGACACGTGGAATGCGACGGCATACTGCTTGACGGCGCGCGCATAATCTCCACTCCCAAAATCGACGCGGCAAGCCCCGACGCAAGCCTTGTGCACGAAGCGGCGGTCGGTAAAATCGCAGGCGAACAACTCATCAAACTCATGAGCCTCGGGCTCACCGAAAAAGAAGCGGAAGAAACCGTAATCAAAGGTTTCCTCAACTGAGTTTTCCTCAACCGAATGCACTTTCGGTTGAACCGCAATTCACAACAAAAACGCAACAAAAAGGACTTCAAATGCAAAAATCGCACATTGAAGTCCTTTTTTTGTATGTTTTATTCAATTCTAATATCCAATTCCAAACGGATTGACCGTTGCCGACAGGCATTTTCCGATTGCTCTGTCCCGACCTTTTGCAGCCGCATTTCAAGCGATTGTTTCGTAACGTTCAATCTGTCGAGAACGTTCCGCCGCGATTGATTTACGCCTGCTCTTCCGCGCGCAGTTGAGCACAAAGTCTGCCGAGTCTTTCCGCCGCCGTTACCGTGTCCGCTCTGTCGCCGAAGGCGGTCAGTCTGAACCAGCCTTCGCCTTCCTTTCCGAAGCCCGAACCGGGAGTGCCGACGACCTGCGCTTCGGTGAGCAGTATGTCGAAGAATTCCCACGACGTTTTACCCGCGGGACACTGCATCCAGACATAGGGCGAATTGACGCCGCCCGCGTGCGGTATGCCCGCCTTTTCGAGAGCGTTGTGTATGACTTGCGCGTTCTGCATATAAATGCTTATGTTGCGCGCAGTTTCCTTTCTGCCCTGCGGAGTGAGCACGGCTTCCGCCGCGCGTTGAACGATGTAAGGCACTCCGTTGAACTTTGTTGTCTGTCGTCTGTTCCAGAAAGCATTGAGCTTGCCGTCCGCGATTGCCTTAGGAACCACCGTATAACCGCACCGCAACCCCGTAAAGCCCGCGGTTTTTGAAAACGAGCAAAACTCTATTGCGCACTTTTCCGCACCGTCCACAAGGTAAATGCTGGTCGGAAGTTCGCTGTCACGGACAAAACTCTCATACGCCGCATCGAAGAATATGACCGCCCCCGTCCGCAATGCGTAGTCCACCCATTCGCGCAGTTGTTCTTTGTTGTAAACCGCGCCCGTCGGGTTGGACGGCGAGCACAGATAGATTATGTCAAAATTGCCGTCATCACGCGGTGCGGGCAAAAATCCGTTTGCCACCGTACCCCGCGAAAAGTGTATTTCGTTGCCTGCCATAACGTTGACGTCGTAGTATGCGGGATAGACGGGGTCGGGCATCAGCACACGACTTTTGCCGAAAAGTTCCGTCATGTTTCCGAGGTCGCTCTTTGCCCCGTCGCTTACAAAAATCTCGTCCGCTTCAAGGCTTACGCCCTTTTCGGCGTAATAATCGCGCACGGCTTCACGCAGAAACGCATACCCTCTTTCGGGTCCGTATCCGCGGAAGGTTTCGGGACGGCTCTGCTCGTCCACCGCCTTTTGAAGAGCGGCTACCGCGCTTTCGGGAAGCGGCAGCGTTACGTCGCCTATTCCGAGACTTATAACCCGCTGTTCGGGGTGTGCCGCTCGGTATTCGCTTACTCTGTGCGCCACTTCGGCAAACAGATAATTTTCTTTCAGATTGAAGTAGTTTTCGTTCAGTTTCATAGTTCCGTTTCTCCCGTGAAATTGACTTTTGCGTCGCCGCTCATATAAACTCCGTCGTCGCGAAGTTCTATCGTCAGAACCCCGCCTTTCAGTTTTACTTTTACGGGTCGCGACGCGTCGGCATATCCGTTCAGCACCGCGGCAACCGCAGTCGCACAACTGCCCGTTCCGCAAGCCATGGTTTCGCCGCTTCCGCGTTCCCATACCCTCATCGTCAACATGTTATCCTCTCCAACGTTCACGAACTCAGCGTTGACGCGTTCGGGAAACATCGGATGCTTTTCCAACGCCGCTCCGTAAAGTTCGAGTGCGAAATCGCTTACGGGTTCGTCGATGAACGCAACGCAATGCGGATTGCCCATGCTCACCGCCGTAAGTCCGAACGTCCTTCCGCATACCGTGACGGGTACGTTCACAAGCGCACCGTCGCCCCACGGCGTATCCACGGTTACTCCCGCCGCCGCTTTTACGTCTGCGGGGACGTCCTCTGCTTTCACAATCGGTTTTCCCATATTGACGGTCGCGCCCGTGCACACTCCGTTCTCGATGCGCAGCGCAAGTTTCTTTACTCCGCTTGCCGTTTCCACGCTTACGTCGGGACTTTTTACATATCCGTTGTCATACAGATATTTTCCCACGCATCTCACCGCGTTTCCGCACATCTTACCTTCGCTGCCGTCGGCGTTGAACATTCGCATACGTGCGTCTGCAAGGTCGCTTTTCATAATCAACACCACGCCGTCGCCGCCTACACCGAAATGTCTGTCGCTGAGTTTCTCTATCGCGGGTATTATATCTTCCGCACATCCGCCGCCCAAAAGGTCGAAGTATACATAATCGTTGCCGCAGCCGTTCATCTTGACGAATTTCATTTTTATCTCCTTGTTTCTCCTTATCGTGCCTTTGCCTGACAAATCTTAATATCAACAAACTGAATTTCAGGTTTCTGCCTTTTGCCGTCAGACTTGGTTGACCGTCAGGTCAGTTGCCGCTTGCGCCGTAGTTGGACAGCACTCTTGCCGACGGGTCGTTTGCGTCCTTGCATCCTTCCCATTCGCGGTTGGGCATCCAGAAATCCGCAACCGTACGCGCCGTATGCGGATAGTACTTTTCGAACAGTTCGCGGTAAAGCAGGCTTTCTTTGGTAAAAGGTTTTGCAAAATCGTATTTCGCTGCCAGCCTTTCGAACTCTTCGTCCGTATAGAGGCTTTCCGCATACTCTTTGAGAATGTCCACCATAGAATGTCCAACTGCGTCCGAAAACGCCGCTTTTTCACGCATAAGTATTTCGTCGGGCAGAATGTCGCCTTTGAACGCCATACGCAAAAGGTATTTGCCTTTGTTGTGCGTGTTGAGTTTGAGTTCGGGGTTGACGCTCATTACGTATCGCACGAAATCGAGGTCGCCGAACGGAACTCTTGCTTCCATACTGTTTGACGAAATGCACCTGTCGGCACGCAGGACGTCGTACATATAAAGTTCGCGCACGCGCTTTGCCGCCTCGTCCTGAAAAGCCTGTGCGGACGGGGCGAAGTCCGTGTACTTGTACCCGAAAAGTTCGTCGGAAATCTCGCCCGTAAGCAGAACCCTGACGTCGGTATGCTCGTGAATGTATTTGCACACGAGATACATACCCACGCTTGCACGGATTGTGGTTATGTCGTAAGTACCGAGAACGGAAACCACTTCTTCGAGAGAACCGAGCACCGTATCGCGGTCGATGATTACTTCGGTGTGGTCGCTGCCTATATAATCCGCGACTTTGCGCGCATATTTGAGGTCGATTGCGTCGGTGTTCATACCGATTGCGAAAGTCCTGATGGGCTTTTTAAGCAACCTTGCCGAAACCGCGCAGACCAGACTGCTGTCAAGTCCGCCCGACAACAAAAATCCGAGCGGCGCGTCGGCATCAAGACGCTTTTCGATGCCAGCCGTCAACTTTTCGCGTATCTTCCGCTCGACGGTTTCTTCGTCGTCCTCAGAATATTCGCTGACTGCCGTAACGTCGGTATACCGCACGAACTTTCCGTCCGCATAGTAGTACGACGGCGGAAACGCGAACACTTCGTCCACCAACGAAACGAGGTTTTTCGCTTCGGACGCAAACACTATTTTTCCGCTTGCCGTATACCCGTAAAAAAGAGGACGGATGCCGATAGGGTCGCGCGCCGCGATGAAATCGTTTTTTTCGGCGTCGTAAATCACCATTGCGAACTCCGCGTCCAGCTTTGCGAACATATCCGTGCCGTATTCCTTATAAAGCGGCAAAATTATTTCGCAGTCGCTGTCGCTTCCGAACGCGTACTTCTTTTCAAGTTGCTTTTTAACAGGTCTGAACCCGTAAAGTTCTCCGTTGCACACAACCGCGCTTCCGTCAAGGAAAAACGGTTGCATGCCTGCTTCCGACAGTCCCATTATGGACAGCCGCTGAAACCCCATAAGTCCGCCGCCGACGCGCATGATACGCGTCATATCGGGTCCGCGGGTTTTCGTCTTTGCAAGAGCGGCGGCAAATGTCTGCTCGCTCATATCCTCTCCCGTATAAACCATTACCGTACACATATTTACCTCGCTTACATTTCACTTTGTCGGGGCTTTTACCTTGCCCGTTGCGCCTGTCGCGGCGCATTGTCTTTCCCTTCTGCTCACTGCCGCGCCGATGAACGCCGCAAACAGCGGGTGCGCTTTGTTCGGCCGCGATTTGAACTCGGGGTGATACTGCACTCCCACGAAGAAATCGCAATTCGGGTTGCTGACCGCCTCAACCAGTCTGCCGTCCGGGGACGTTCCTTCTATACGCAGTCCCGCATTTTGCAACTCTTCGCGGAAGATATTATTGAACTCGTAACGGTGACGGTGACGCTCTCTGACGCTGTCCGCGCCGTAAACCTTGCCGAGAAGCCCTTCGGGATTAAGTTTGCATTCGTACGCGCCCAACCTCATTGTTCCGCCTTTCGGGATATTGCCCTGCTGGTCGGGCATAAGGTCGATTACGTTGTGTTCGGTTGCGGCAAACTCGCCTGAATTTGCGTCCGCCATACCCGCGCAGTCCCTTGCAAACTCGATTACCGCAGTCTGCATTCCGAGACATATTCCGAGATACGGAACGTTGTGTTCGCGGGCGTACTGCGCAGCTTTTATCTTTCCTTCCACGCCTCGGTCACCGAAGCCGCCCGGAACCAGAATTCCGTCCGCGTCGCCGAGCAGTCTGTCCGCCGTTTCGTCGGTGACGTCCTCCGCTTCAATCCACTCTATTTCCGTTTCCGCCGAATGACAGAACCCGCCGTGCCGCAACGCTTCCGCAACCGAAAGGTACGCGTCGCGCATTCTTACGTACTTTCCGACAAGAGCGATTTTCACTTTGCCGCGGGTGTTTCCCGCGCGGTCCAGCATATCGCACCACTCACGCATATCGGGACGTTTTGTCATAAGCCCAAGTTCGCGGCAAACCACTTCGGAAAAGTTGCTCTTTTCCAACATAATCGGAACTTCGTATATACACGGAACCGTGAGATTTTCGATGATGCAATCGGGTTTGACGTCGCAGAACAACGCGATTTTATTGCGTGAACTCTCGTCAAGCGGCATTTCCTGACGCGTAACGATTATGTCGGGAGATATGCCCATCTGACGGAGTTCCTTGACTGAATGTTGCGTGGGCTTGGTTTTCTGTTCCCCAGACGAGGCAATGTAAGGCACGAGGGTCACATGCACGAACAGGCAATTGTAACGACCGACTTCGCGGGACACCTGACGTACGGCTTCGAGAAAAGGCTGACTTTCTATGTCGCCGATTGTTCCGCCGATTTCCGTCATGACGACGTCCGCGCCCGTCTTTCTGCCTAGTTCGTATACGTACTCTTTTATCGCGTTGGTAATATGCGGGATTGTCTGAACGGTTTCGCCGAGATACTCCCCCCTGCGCTCCTTGTTCAGGACGTTCCAGTAAACCTTGCCCGTCGTAAGATTGGAAAACCTGTTGAGGTCTTCGTCTATGAACCTTTCGTAGTGTCCGAGGTCAAGGTCGGTTTCCGCACCGTCTTCCGTGACGTAAACTTCGCCGTGCTGACAAGGGTTCATAGTACCTGGGTCAACGTTGATGTATGGGTCGAACTTCTGCGCCGCGACTTTGAGTCCGCGCGCTTTCAACAATCTGCCGAGCGACGCCATTACAATGCCTTTGCCAAGACCGGAAACAACACCGCCCGTAACGAATACGTATTTTGTCATATATCCCTCCGAAATTCTTTCAAATAAACGAGAAGCGTACTTTATCTGCTGAATTCAACAGACAAAGTACGCCTTCGGACTTTTTTGTTATTAAGTTGTGGTTTGCGGATTTCGTTTTCAACCGAATTCCGCCATTGCGTTTAGCTTACTCCCATTCGATTGTGGCAGGCGGTTTTCCCGTCACGTCGTAAACCACTCTGCCCACTCCCGACACCTCGTCGATTATGCGTTTCGATACGCGGTCGAGCAAAGCGTATGGAAGATGAACGTATTCGCAGGTCATGAAATCCGACGTTCTTACGGCACGCAGCGCAAGCACGTATCCGTAAGTTCTGAAATCGCCCACGACACCGACACTTCTCGTCGACGTAAGCACCGCGAAATACTGGTCGGCACGCACTCTGGATTTTTCCGCTTCTTCGCGGAATATCGCATCGGCTTCGCGCAATATTTCGAGTTTCTCCGCCGTGACTTCGCCCGTCACTCTTACGCCCAGTCCGGGACCGGGGAAAGGCTGTCTGTTGACGCGCTGCGGCGACAGTCCCAGTTTTTTGCCGAGTTTGCGAACCTCGTCTTTGAACAGTCCGCGCAACGGCTCGATTATGCCTGCAAACTTCGTGTCGGCGGGCAAGCCTCCGACGTTGTGATGACTCTTTATGTTCGCGCTGTTGTTTGCGCCGCTCTCGATTACGTCGGGATAAATGGTTCCCTGCGCAAGGAAGTTGCCCGCATACTTCGCGCTCTCTTCTTCAAACACCCTCACGAACTCTTCGCCTATGATTTTGCGTTTGCGTTCGGGGTCTGTCACGCCTTTCAGTTTTTCCAAGAAACGGTCGCGGGCGTCCACGCATACAAGGTCGAGTGACTTTCCGCCGAACTCCCGTTTTATTTCCTCGCCCTCGTTCTTTCTCATCATCCCGTGGTCGACGAATATGCACGTCAGCCTGTCGGGCAGGGCTTCGGCAAGCAACGCCGCCGCAACCGCGGAATCCACACCTCCGCTCAGTCCGAGAACTACTCTGCCGTCTTCGCCTGCGGTTTCGCGTATGCGACGGATTTCGTTGTCGATGTAAGCGTCAAGCGTATAGTCGCCTTTTGCTCCGCACACCTTGTACAGAAAGTTGCGGATAATCTTTTTGCCGCCGCGTGTGCGCTCCACTTCGGGGTGGAACTGAACGGCGTACAGTCTGCGTTCTCTGTTCTCCGCCGCCGCTACGGGACAAACTTCCGTGTCCGCCGTAACAACAAACCCTTCGGGAAGTCGCGATACGTAATCGGTGTGGCTCATAAGCGCGGACATTGGCATTTTCACGCCGTCGAACAGCACGCTGTCCGCAACCTTGCGAACCGTCGTCGTTCCGTATTCGGACACCTTGCACGGAGAAACTTCACCGCCCGATACGTAACTCATCATCTGCATACCGTAGCATATTCCGAGAACGGGAATTCCGAGTCCGAAAAGTTCTTTGTCCGCGCGCGGCGCGTCCTTTTCGTAAACGCTGTGCGGACCACCTGTAAGTATTATGCCGATAGGCGCAAGCTCGCGCACTTTTTCTACGGGCGTAGAACCCGGCATAATCACGGAATGCACACGGCTCTCGCGAACGGTACGGGCAATCAGTTCTTTGTACTGACCGCCGAAATCAAGCACTAATATCGTCTGGTGAATGGTGTTTCTCATAGTTTCTTATAATGTTATCCGCAACCGCACGACGGCTGAGTCTGTTGTCCATTGCGGTTTTTTCTATAAACCTGTGCGCCGTCTGTTCGCTCATATTGCGATTTTCCATAAGCAAACATTTGGCACGTCCCACCGCTTTGGTTTCGGTGACCTTGTTTCTCAAAACGGCATTCTCTTTTTTGAGAGAAAGACAAGCAAGATGCAATGCGCGTATCTGCGCCATCAAGACCGCGCAAGCCGTAATAAACGCGCTTGCGTCGAGAACGAAAACTCCGTGCGAGGCAAGTGCCGATGCAATCGGAGCGGGCATTGTGTCCGCAACGAACACGACCGCCGCGTCGCTGGCGTCCGCGATGCGTGCCGCCCACGCCGCACCGCTGCCGTCGGAGTGCTGACGTACAACGACGAAATCGCGCGCCCCGAGGCTCTTTGCGGCTCTTTCCGCATCCTCTTCCGAAAGGGGTGTCGGAGCAATACCGACGCTTGACAGCAGTCGGACTAGGACTTGAATATCGAGGTCCGAAATCAGTATTGCCTTTGACATTTTTGCACTTCCCGCAAAAAAAATATGTCGGCAGAATACAATCCTTACCCCCGTTTTGTCAAGAATTTTTTTTGCATTTTTCCGAAAAAAATTTGATGCTCCGCCAATACGTTTTTTTTGAAAAAAAATATAAAAAAACCGTTGACGAAACGGCAGGTCATAATATAAACTTTTCCGTGTCGCCCCCCTTTGAAGGAGGGCTTTTTCATTGCCGTCGCAAGCGGCATCGAAATCCGTTTGCAGTGTCGAAATCCGAACACCTAAAAGTAAAGCCGATGATTTGAAAAAAGAAAGCGCACCCGAAAGTGCGCTTTTTCATTTTGCTGTTTATGCTTGTCTTACGTCCCGCCGACAATCGGAGAAACACTTTTCAAAAGTCTTTTTTGGAGGTCGGCAGATTGCAACCGTTATTATTGCGAATGAATTGATTTACCGTTAAGCATTGCTCCGTGCTTTGTCGCAATCGTCAGCGGATTATTATGCTGTCGCGTTCCGCTCCGACGGATACGTACTTGACAAACGTTCCGACGGCTTTTTCGATATATTCGACGTACGCGCGCGCTTGGGCGGGAAGTTCGTCGAAAGTTCTGCACGCCGTCGTCGGACACTTCCACCCTTCGAAATACACGACGTGGGGTTTTGCCTTGACGAGCTTTTCGCCGAAAGGAAATTCCGTTACGAGTTCGCCGTCGATTTCGTATGCGTCGACAACGGGTATTCTGTCCATATTGTCAAGAATGTCGAGTTTGGTAAGCGCGACTTCGTCTGCCGCCTGTACTCTGCAACCGTACCTGGACGCCACGACGTCAAAGCCGCCCACTCTTCTGGGTCTGCCCGTCGCCGCGCCGTATTCGCCGCCGGCTTCGCGCAGTTTGACGGCTTCCTCGCCGAACATTTCCGCGGTGAAAGGTCCTTCGCCAACACAGGTGGAATAGGCTTTCATTATGCCTACCGTTTTGTCAATGCGCAGATTGGGTACGCCCGCGCCTATGGGTGCGTATGCGGATATCGTGTTTGACGACGAGGTGTAAGGATAGATGCCGAAATCTATGTCGCGCAACGCTCCGAGCTGCGCTTCGAACATGATGTTCTTTCCCTCTTTCGCCGCCGCGGTAAGATAGGTGCCTATGTCGCAGACATAAGGCTTGAACTGCGCCGCGAACTCGTCAAGCCATTCCGTCATTTCTTCGAGAGTGTACTGTTTTGCGCCTTTGTATGCGCTGAGGCACATATTTTTCCAGTCGAGCACGGTTGCCAGTCTGTCTTTGAGATATTCGGGTTCGAGCAGGTCGCCCATACGGATTGCCTTTTTCATATACTTGTCGGCGTATATGGGAGCAATACCTCTGCGCGTGGAACCGAACTTCTTGTCGCCCAGTCTGTCCTCTTCGAGGCAGTCCTGCATTACGTTGAAGGGGAAACATATCACCGCTCTGTCGCTGATTTTGAGGTTGTCGGGAGTGATTGAAATGCCCGCTTCGCGAAGTTTGGCAATTTCGCGGGAAAGGTGCGCAACGTCAATGACCATACCGCCGCCCATAACGTTGACTTTGTCCTCGCGCAGAATACCGGACGGCAAAAGGTTGAGTATGAACTTGCCTTTGTCGTTGATGACGGTGTGACCCGCGTTGTTGCCGCCCTGATAGCGGACGATTATGTCCTGACTGTCCGAAAGCAGGTCAACCATTCTGCCTTTGCCTTCGTCGCCCCAGTTGATACCTACGATTGCTGTCAACATAAAATCACCTCGAAAAAAAGGATACCTGCCCGCCTGTGCGGGTTGAACTGCTCCCTGCGCGGAAACCGCGGGAAGCGCGCGCCCGAAAGCGCGTCATACGTTGATTTGCGCGGACGTGGAAGCGTCGGGTTTGTTCTTTGCGAGCAAAGGTCTGACTACTTCCGCAAGATACTCTTCGGTCTGCTCTTTTGCGCGACCTACGAAAAGGCGAACGTCCATAATGGAGTCGAGTTCGGCCTGAGTAAGTTTGAAAACGGGGTCGTTCAGTATACGCGACAGCAAGTCGTTGTCGCCGCCCTCTTCCTTGACGACTGCCGCCGCCGCAACGGAATGTTTGCGGATTGCTTCGTGCAGTTCCTGACGGTCGCCGCCCTTCTCTTTCACGCAATACATCAAAATGTTCTCTGTCGCCATAAACGGCAGTTCACGGTTCAGATTTCGTTCGATAATCTTCGGATACAGTTTAAGACCGCTGATTACGTTGATGTAAAGCGAAAGCACCGCGTCGATTGCGAGGAAGGCTTCGGGAACGGAAATACGCTTGTTTGCGCTGTCGTCCAGAGTGCGTTCGAACCACTGCGTAGCGGCGGTAACGGCGGGGTTAAGCGTGTCCACGATTACGTAACGGGACAGCGACGCCATACGTTCGCTGCGCATGGGGTTGCGTTTGTATGCCATGGCGGAAGAGCCTATCTGTTTGCTTTCGAAAGGTTCTTCCACTTCTTTGAGATTGGAAAGAAGTCTTATGTCGTTGGAGAACTTGGTCGCGCTCTGCGCTATGCCGCAAAGTACGGACAGCACGTTGAAATCAACCTTGCGCGAATAGGTCTGACCGCTTACGGGATAGGTATCCGCAAACCCCATTTTCTCGGCAATCAGCTTGTCGAGTTTTTTGACTTTTTCGTGGTCGCCTTCGAAGAGTTCGAGGAAACTTGCCGCCGTACCCGTCGTACCCTTGCAACCGAGCAGTTTGAGCGAGGAAAGCTGAAATTCAAGCGCGGCGAAGTCCAGCATAAGGTCGTTGAGCCAGAGCGTGGCGCGTTTTCCGACCGTGGTGGGTTGTGCGGGTTGATAGTGCGTATATGCAAGCGTCGGAAGCGCTTTGTTCTTTTCCGCGAAATCGGCAACGGCGGAGATTGCGGACAGCAAAAGCGCACGGATTTGTTTGAGTCCCATGCTCATCTGAATTATGTCCGTGTTGTCCCCTACGTAACAGGACGTCGCGCCGAGATGGATTATCGGTTTTGCCTTGGGGCAGGTTTTGCCGTAAGTCAAAACGTGCGCCATTACGTCGTGTCTGACCTCTTTTTCGCGCGCTTTGGCATATTCGTAGTCGATGTCGTCGACGTGCGCTTTGAGTTCGGCGATTTGTTCGTCGGTTATGGCAATGCCCAGTTCCTTTTCGGCTTCGGCAAGCGCAATCCACAGTTTGCGCCACGTCGTAAACTTGAAATCGGGCGAAAAGATGTGTTTCATCGTATCGCTTGCGTACCTTTCACAAAGAGGAGAAACGTAAGAGTCCATAAAAACCTCCGAAAAATATAAAAGTGTCCATTACGTTTGCCGACCCGTCTCCGTCGACGAGCGGCAGATTACGCCGAACACTTTGCCTTATTGCACCCAAAATATAACAAATTTTCCGCGCACTGTCAATTAAATCCTTGACATTCGCGCCGAGCCGCGCTTATAATCTTCGCGTAAGGCAAAGACGTCTTTCCGCAGGGAGAGGCGTCTTTTTCTTTTCCTCGCAGACTTCGCCTCTTTCCTGCCCTTTGTCTTTGCCCAAAGCCGCTCAATGGCTTGCATTATCCGTGAAAATTAACTATAATACTTATAATTGACGCTGTAAGCGTCGGAAGGAGTAATCTATGGTAATGTCCGAATTGTTTGGAAGTATGGTGTTCAACGAACAGGTTATGAGCGAACGCCTCCCGAAAAACACCTACAAAGAGTTCAAAGAATGTTGCGCGGGCGACCGTCCCCTGCCTCTCGAAACGGCAAACGTCATCGCCAACGCCATGAAAGACTGGGCTATTGAAAAAGGCGTCACGCACTTTACTCATTGGTTCCAGCCCATGACGGGACTCTCCGCCGAAAAGCACGACTCCTTCATCACCCCGACCAAAGACGGCGGAGTTATCATGGAATTCAGCGGCAAGGAGCTCATCAAAGGCGAACCCGACGCGAGCTCGTTCCCGAGCGGCGGATTGCGCGCCACCTTCGAAGCCCGCGGATACACCGCATGGGACCCCACGTCCTACGCGTTCATAAAAGACGGCATACTCTGCATTCCGACCGCGTTTTGCAGCTACAACGGACAGGCACTCGACAAGAAAACTCCTCTGCTCCGTTCAATGGAAGCCGTAAGCCGCGAAGCCGTACGTTTCCTGCATCTGTTCGGCAGAAAAACGGAAAAGGTTTCTTCCGCGGTAGGTCCCGAACAAGAATATTTCCTTATCGACTCCAAAGCGTTTGAAAAGCGCCGCGACCTGCTTTATACGGGCAGAACTCTGTTCGGCGCAAAACCGCCCAAAGGACAGGAACTCGACGACCATTATTTCGGCGCAATCAAGCCCAGAGTCGCCGCATTCATGCGCAATCTCGACGAGGAACTCTGGAAACTCGGCGTACTCTCCAAGACCAAACACAACGAAGTCGCGCCCGCACAGCACGAACTCGCGCCCATTTACACAACCGTAAACGTTGCGACCGACCAGAACCAGTTGACCATGGAAACCATGCGAAAAGTCGCCGCCAAACACGGTATGACATGCCTTTTGCACGAAAAGCCTTTCGAAGGCGTGAACGGCAGCGGCAAGCATAACAACTGGTCGCTTGTGACCAACTTCGGACACAACATTTTCGAACCAGGCAAAAGCCCTTCCGACAACGCGCAGTTCCTGCTGATTATGGCGCTTATGATTGCCGCCGTAGACAAACATCAGGACCTTCTGCGCATAAGCGTGGCAAGCGCGGGCAACGACCACCGTCTGGGTGCGAACGAAGCTCCCCCCGCAATCGTCAGTATGTTCCTCGGCGACGAACTCACGGGCATTCTGCAAGCCATTGCCGACGGCAGAACGTACTCAAAACGCGCGGCGTGCGAAGTCGAAATCGGCGTTCACGTACTTCCCAAGTTCGCAATGGACAGCACCGACCGCAACCGCACTTCCCCGCTTGCGTTCACGGGCAACAAGTTCGAATTCAGAATGCTGGGTTCTGCGTTCTCCATCGCGGACACCAACACCATTCTCAACACCATAATGGCGGACGAGTTCAGACTTGCTTCCGACGAACTTGAAAAAGCCGACGACTTCAAGGCGTGCATACAGGACATCATAAGACGAGTGATGAAAGAGCACGGCAGAATTATATTCAACGGCAACAACTATTCCGACGAGTGGGTTAAGGAAGCCGCAAAACGCGGACTGCTAAACCTGCCCACCACAATGGACTGCCTGCCCTTGCTCGACACCGCCGAAAACATCGCGCTTTTCGAACGTCACGGCGTTTTCACCGAAGAGGAAATCAGAAGCCGCAAGGACATTCTCATCGAGAACTACTGCAAACTCATTCACATCGAAGCCAACACAATGCTCGATATGGCACAGAAAGACATTCTGCCCGCCGTCACGTCCTACGAAAACGAACTTGTCGAAACCGTACAGGGGCTTAAATCTGCAGACATAACCTCTCCCGCGCAGGCTAAACTGATTGCAAAACTCGACAAACTTTACGCCGAAGCCGTCAAACAAATCGAAAAGTTGAAAAAAGCTCTCGAAAAAGCGGCTGCAACCGAAGGTTGGGAAAAATGCGGATACGTGTACCGCGACGAAGTCATCACCGCAATGAACGCTTTGAGAGCCGCCGCCGACGAAATGGAAATCAACACGGCAAAGAAATACTGGCCCTTCCCGACCTACGGCGACCTGCTCTTCTCTGTCAACTGACCGCCGCGCAAATTGCAAAACCTACCGCGACTATACGGCAATCGACAGTCGCGGACGTTCTGCCCCTCGACTATACGAATACTGCAAGCGGGAAATCCGAACGTTCTGCAAGTCAAGTTGACAATGCCGACATAAACAACAATAACACAACAAAAACTTACGCGTCCGAAAGGGCGCGTATTTTTTACCTTTGGCATTTACGTTTGGTTTCGTATTTGCGTTTTGTATTTTGAATTTTACGTTTAGTTTTTCGGATTTTGTACGTCGTTTTGATACATCGCTTATTGACACACGGGCGCGCGCGTATTAAACTGTAATCAAGGGGATTTTTGAATGTGCAAAACGTCTTGAAATCTTTCCTTTTGCAATGCGGTTTTGACCGAACAGGACGTTTAACATTAAAAAAGAGGGCTTTGAAATGGAAATCAGCGTAAGACGGTACAAACCGTCCGATAAAGAAAAACTGCGCGACATATGCCTTGCGACGTCGCCCTATGCGGCAAATCCGACGCCCGCGAAAAAGACCGCCGTATGCGCGCTTTACAACGACTACTACACCGAATGCGAAGCGGACAACTGTTTTGTGGCGCAGAAGGAAAACGGCGAAGTCGTGGGTTACATAATATGCAGTACGCAACCCGACGATTATCTCGTGGCAATGCACAAACACTATACGCCCGTTGCAGCGGAAAACAGATTTTTCGCGCCCGTCGAACAGAAAGCCACGGAATACCTTCTCGGCAAATACGCAAAACAAGGTTACACTGCGCACCTGCACATTGACATAAACGACGAAGGAAGGCATAAAGGCGTAGGACGCAAACTCATGCGCGCCCTATGCTCTCACCTCACCGCAAAAGGCGTAAAGGGAGTTATGCTCATATGCGGAGCGGACAACAAAAACGCGCGTGCGTTTTACGAAAGATGCGGTTTTGAAGAAAAACAACGTTTCTTTACGGCAAGCGTTTACGCCGCGTCTCCCGCGGAAGTGGTCGGCAAAATCGACGCACTGCCCGTTCTCGGATAGAGCACCGAAAAACTCAATACGACCAAATCCAATCAACAAAATCAAGCTACATTGAATACGGCACCGTCGGTCGGTGCTTTCTCACGAATTTATGAGCAACAAGAATTCAACCGAAAAAACCAATGCAATGCGTGCACTCGAAAGAAGCGGCGTGCATTACGAAAGCTACTGTTATCTCAAAGATGGCAAGTCTATGACGTCGGAAGAAGCGCCCTCGGGCACGGAAGTCGCGGCATTTCTCGGACTTGACGAAAGAAAGGTGTTCAAAACCCTTGTCACCGAAGGCAAAACGCTCGGGCATTACGTATTCGTCATTCCCGTTGCACGCGAACTCGACCTCAAAAAAGCCGCCGCCGCAGTCGGCGAAAAGTCCGTCGAAATGCTGAAATCCAAAAATCTTCTGCCTCTTACGGGATACGTTCACGGCGGGTGCTCTCCCGTAGGTATGAAAAAACAGTTCCCCACCGTCATCGACACGTCCGCAAAAGAGTGTGACACGATAATATTCAGCGCGGGCAAAATCGGTTATCAGGTGGAAATACACCCCGACGACCTCTCGAAAGTCATTCCTTTCAAATACGCCGACCTCACGCGCGACTGACTTCTGTGTTGCGTCAACCCCCTCTTACTTAACGACCGTTTTACCGACCGAATGCCAGTTTTGCCGATAATTCTCGCCAAAAAGCTCTTATAATACTGGTTTTATTACCGACAATTCTTGCCGAAAAGCTCCTATAAGGCTGAATTTACGTCAACAATCACCACATCGCTCAATGCTGCGCAAAAGCCGTCCGAAACTCCGATTTTTCGGGCGATTTTTCGTTTTATGCCCGTTTTTAACGAAAAAACGTCAAAAAAGACAAGTGTTGATTTTCTCAAAATTGTGTGATATAATGCGTTTTGTACGATTTAAGACACGTGTTTGAAATGCGCGTCTGTTTTCTTCAGCGGTATGTCCGCAATAAGGAGGTGCTTATGCAACAATTCGAAAGAGTCGTTTCACATTACGCAGGCTGGATGAAGAAAATGAGCGACGTTTGCGTCGCAAACAACAACATCGACCCGTCGCTTTACGAAAAGCACGACGTCAAACGCGGACTGCGCGACCTCAACGGTAACGGCGTTGTCACCGGTCTCACCGAAATCAGCGAAATCAACTCCCATAAAACAGACGAAAACGGCAACCGTATAGAGTGCCCCGGCGAACTTTATTACCGCGGCATTCCCATTCAGGATCTGATAAACGGTTTCATCGCCGAAAAACGTTTCGGGTTCGAGGAAACGGCGTATCTTCTGCTCTTCGGCAAACTGCCCACTCACGTCGAACTCAACCATTTCTTCAAGATGCTTGCCGATTACAGACGTCTGCCCGACAGTTTCGTACGCGACATCATAATGAAAGCGCCGTCTACGGATATGATGAACGTTATCGCACGAAGCGTCCTCACTCTTTACAGCTATGACAAAAACCCCGACGACATAAGCATCGCCAACGTTCTGCGCCAAAGCATTCAGTTGATTGCGCAGTTTCCCCTGCTTGCCGACTACGGCTATCAGGTGTACGCGCACTACCACTCCGACAGCAGTCTTATAATTCACAAACCCAAGCCCGAACTCAGCACCGCGGAAAACATTCTCCGTCTTATGCGCCCCAACAAAAAGTACACAGAACTCGAAGCGCGGATACTCGATATCTGCCTTGTTCTCCACGCGGAACACGGCGGCGGCAACAACTCCACTTTCACCAACCACGTCGTCACAAGCTCGGGCACGGACACCTATTCCGCAGTCGCGGCGTCCCTCGGTTCTCTCAAAGGACCCCGTCACGGCGGCGCGAATATCAAGGTTTCCAAAATGTTCGACGACCTCAAAGCAACCACACCCTGCACCGACAGTGCAATCAAGGATTACATCTGCCGTCTGCTCGACAAAAAAGCCTTTGACTGCTCGGGTCTTGTGTACGGCATAGGACACGCCGTCTACTCTCTGAGCGATCCGCGTGCCGACATTCTTTGCGCGTATGCCAAAAAACTCGCCATCGCAAAAGGTCTGGAAGCCGACTACGAATACTACGAGAAAGTCGCGCGCATTGCGCCCGAAGTCATAGGCGAAAAACGCAAGATGTACAAAGGCGTAAGCCCCAACGTTGACTTCTATTCAGGGCTCATCTACACGATGCTGAAAATCCCGACCGAACTCTACACTCCTCTGTTCTCCGTAGCGAGAATTGCGGGTTGGAGCGCGCACAGAATAGAAGAACTCACCAACAAAGGAAAGATTATACGTCCCGCTTACGACGCCGTCGCACCGCATCAGGAATACATACCTTTGAACAAACGCGCGCACAAAGCGAACGTGGAAAATCCCGCAATCTAACCGAGCGGATTTGCGTTTCAGGCATAATTTTTAAGAAAATGCCACCCGAAAAACCGCACGGCGGAACAATCGGATAATGGAAACAAAATCAAAAATTCCAACTCAAAACGGCGGGAACGCACCGCCGTTTTTATTTTGCCTTTTCCGTTTATTCTTTTCCCGTTTTTCCGACCTCTGTCAAATGTCGAATTGAACTCCGCCGCTCTGCGCCGCAGGCGTCAATTAGAACACTGTCGTTCAATGCCACCGTCCATTGTTAAAACTGCACACTCAAAGCCTTTGACCGTCGAAAAAAGGAATGTGCAACGCGGCAATATGCGGATATGCGTCCTTCCCGTCAAGCTATCCCGACATTCGAGCATTAAACGTTGATTATCGCGTTTGCGCGCTTTTGGTATTGATAAATAAGAAATTATAGAGTATAATTATTTAACAGGATTATATAATCGAGGTTCGAAATGGATAAATTCCGTGTTATCGAAATCAAAGAAAGCGTGTTTGCCGACAACAATGCCGAAGCCGACAAACTGCGCAACAAGCTCAAATCAAACGGCACTTTTCTGCTCAACCTGATGTCTTCTCCCGGTTCGGGGAAAACCACTCTGCTCAAACGCACCATAGCCGCGCTCAAAGACGAAATGAATATCGCAGTACTCGAAGCCGACATAGACTCCGACGTCGACGCGCGCGCCGTTGCGGAAGCGGGTGCAAAAGCCATTCAGTTGCACACGGGCGGAATGTGTCATCTCACCGCGGGAATGACGGAACAAGGCATTGACGAAGTGGGACTCGAAGGCATCGACCTTGCCATTCTCGAAAACGTCGGCAATCTCGTCTGCCCTGCCGAGTTTGACACGGGCGCAAGCCTCAACGCTATGATACTGAGCGTTCCCGAAGGCGACGACAAACCGCTCAAATACCCGCTTATGTTCTCGATTTGCGACGTTCTTCTCATCAACAAAATCGACGTTCAACCGTACTTCGATTTCGATGTGGAACTGTGCAAACAGCGCGTCAAGAAACTCAATCCCGCAATCGACATCATCACCGTTTCGGGAAAAACCGGCGAAAACATCGACGCATGGGCGGATTGGCTCCGCAATGCGGTCAAAAACTGGAAATCCGCCGAGTCTGTGGGCGAAAACGCCTTTATCAGACACGGCAAAAAATAATAAACTATGTTTTGAGGGTAACTTATGGCACTTAGAAAAAAAATCGTTCAACTGGCTAAACTCGCAGGCGGCATGCCGGGTATGCTGAACAAAATCGACGAGAACGCTCCCGAGTACTACGCTCTCGAATGTTGCGTCACCGACGAAGAAGCGGATGCGGCTCTGCTCCTCAAATGGAGAACGGAAACCCCTATATCCGAACTTCAGAAAAGAGGTCAGGAAAAACTCGGTTTCTCTCCCGAGAAAACCTATTCCCTGCTCCTCGGTCTGGCACAGAAAGGCGTCCTTCGCGTGAACAAAAACGAAAAAGGCGAAGACTGCTTCTTCATTCAGACCTTTGCACCCGGCATTCTCGAAATGCTGGTCGGCAACAAAGAACTCGTTGAAAAGTATCCCCAGATTGCAAAAGCGTTTGAGGAATACACCCGCATTAGAATGGCAACTCTTTCTCCTATGCTTCCTCAGGGCACGGGTCTTATGAGAGTCGTCCCCATCGAAAGAACCATCGACGGACTTTCTCAGGTTGCCGACATCGACAGACTGAGCTACTACATTGAAAAGTACGACATCTATTCCGTCGCTCCCTGCTCCTGCCGTCGTACCCGCCGTATGCTGGGCGAAGGCTGCGGACACCTCGAAGCCGACATGTGCATTCAGATGGGCAAAGGCGCGGAATACTTCATCCGTATGGGCAGAGCCCGTCAGATTACCAAAGAAGAAGTTTACGCACTCCTGCGTAAAGCCGAAGAAAACGGCCTTATGCACGAAATCCCCAACATCGACGGCACGGGCAACACCGTTGCAATCTGCAACTGCTGCTCTTGCTCCTGCTTCGGTCTGCGCGTCGCGACCCTGTTCGGCGGCTATCGCGTAGTCGCGAGCAACTATCACTCCGTCGTCGACAAAGAGAAATGCGTGGCTTGCGGACAGTGCGTCGAAACCTGCCCCACCAACGCGCTCAAACTGGGTCAGAAACTCTGCACCAAGACCCCTCTCAAAGAAGAAAAATACGACCGCGTCGTCGACTCCGTGTGGAACAAGTCCAAATGGAACGTCGATTACCGTACCAACTCCGAGGACGTTGTTGCCACGGGTACCGCACCTTGCAAGACCAAATGCCCCGCTCACATCGCGGTTCAAGGTTACATAAAACTTGCGGCACAGGGTAAGTACGACGAAGCGCTCGAACTCATCAAGAAGGAAAATCCCCTGCCCGCCGTTTGCGGACGTATCTGCAACCACGCTTGCGAAGACGCCTGCACCCGCGGACAAATCGACCAGCCTATCGCTATCGACGAAATCAAACGTTTCATTGCAGAACGCGAACTCAAACAGGAATCCCGCTTCATTCCCAAGAAGATGCACGACTACTCCGACAAGAAAATCGCAATCGTCGGTTCCGGTCCTGCGGGTCTTGCGTGTGCGTACTATCTCGCAATCGACAACTATTCCGTCACCGTGTTTGAAAAAGAAGACAAACTCGGCGGTATGCTCACCCTCGGCATTCCTTCCTTCCGTCTGGAAAAAGACGTTGTCGACGCGGAAATCAGCGTACTCAAAGATATGGGCGTCGAATTCAAGACGGGCGTTGAAGTCGGCAAGGACGTCACTCTCGACGAACTGCGCAAACAGGGTTATAAAGGCTTCTATCTCGCAATCGGCGCACAAGGCGGTCGCGGCATAGGCGTCGAAGGCGAAGACGCGGAAGGCGTCGTAGCAGGTATCGACTTCCTGCGCAAAGTCAACTCCGGCAAGAAATCCGGTATCAAAGGCAACGTCGTTGTCGTCGGCGGCGGCAACGTCGCAGTTGACGTGGCACGTACCGCACTCCGCGAAAATGCGTCCACGGTCACGATGTACTGCCTCGAAAGCGAAAAAGAAATGCCCGCAAGCCGCGAAGAAGTCGACGAAGCACTCGAAGAAGGCGTCAAACTCATGAACGGCTGGGGTCCCAAGAGAATAGTCGTCGAAAACGGCAAAGTCACGGGCGTGGAATTCAAGAAATGCGTTTCCGTCTACGACAAGGACCACAAGTTCGCACCCAAGTACGACGAGAACAACGTCATCACCGTTCCCGCTGATTTCGTCCTGCTCACCGTCGGACAGTCCATCATCTGGGGTGACCTGCTCAAAGGCAGCAAAGTCGAACTCAACCGCAACAACACCGCAAAAGCGGACGGCTTCACTTATCAGACCGCAGAACCCGACATCTTCGTCGGCGGCGACGTCTTCACCGGTCCCAAGTTCGCAATCGACGCAATCGCGGCAGGCAAACAAGCGGCAATCTCTTTGCACCGCTTCGTACAACCCGGACAAAGCCTTGTCCTCGGTCGTGACAGACGTCATTACGTCGAACTCGACAAAGACAACATCGAAGTCAACGGCTTCGACAACACCCCTCGTCAGGTTGCGGGTTACGACAAAGCCAAAGACAAGACTTATCGCGACGCGCGTCTTGCCTTCACGGAAGAACAGCTCAAGAAAGAAACCGAACGTTGCCTCGGCTGCGGCGCGACGGTTGCCGACGAATACAAGTGCATCGGCTGCGGACTGTGCGTGACGAGATGTAAATTCGACGCAATCCACATGGCGAAGAACGAGAAGGAATACTACTCCGACAAACTCGAAAGCCTGCCTTTCAGAGCCGTCGGATATGCCGTCAAACGCGCGGGCAAGATTACCGCGAAAGGCATCAAGGACGCCTTCGTCAAGAAATAACAGGCATTGCGCGACGTAAATCGCTTTGACTGTACACACAATCAATTACACAATGCGGCGGCAGACATGCGCTCTGCCGCCGTTGTGAGGTATTTATGCACGAAATGGGTTTAATTGCCGAGATAGTCGACAAAATCGAAAAGGTGGCAAAGGAAAACAACGTCACCGAAATTGAAACGCTCGTGCTCGACGTAGGCGAATATTCGGGTGTCGTTCCCGAATATCTCGAAACCTGCTACCCCGCAGTCATCGAAGGCACTATGCTCGAACACACCAAACTCAAAATGAACATTATCAAAGGCGTGGCGCTTTGCCATTCCTGCAACAAAACGTTCACAATAGCCGGCAATGAAGAAAGATGCCCCTACTGCGGCTCGCAGGAATGCGAAGTCATCGAAGGCGGCGAATTCGTCATCAAAGAAATCGTCGCGAGATAACCGCGACACAACTCTCAGAACAAAAACATATCAAAACACCGTACAGTACACGTACGGTGTTTTTTATATAACAATATGTTGCAGTGTCAGCGTCACTATCAGCTTGCCGTATACCGCAGCACTTTAACGTTTGAGCAAATTATTGCTTAATTAGTACACGATATGTGTATCGAATGCAAAATCAATTATTCGCTAATTGCTTATAGCTCTTTCAACACTTACCCTTTACTGTCGCTTAATTAACAAACATATAGACTTTACATCGTCAGCCGCATAGTGTCGATAAGCCTAAGTAATAATTAGAAAAATCGCATTGGAATGCAGTTGATGTTGATTGGGTTTTATTCGCCTTTCGGTCACAAAAAGACCGACGCAAAAATGCGTCGGTCTTTGTCGGTTTTGAATTGGTACACGTTTCGTATTTTATCAGAAGTAACGTGCAACGAGGTCCTTGCTGTACTGGACGGTTTCTTCCATGTCGCCGAAACTCATGATTTCGCCCGCATAGTAGGTGTTGAGGTTGCCTTGCATTGCTTCGACTTTGTCGTACCAGCCTGCCGCGTAATCCTTTTCGAATACGTGGGGGAAGTAATACCACTTGCGCTCGTACACGCACTTGTCGATGTCGACACCGCAGGTCTTGAGGTCTTCCCACGCCATCTTCTTGCCGGTTTCGTAGTCGATGAGTTCCTTGCCTTTGTGGTTGCGCAGAATGTAAGTACTGATAACCTGGTTGGGTTCGTTCTTCCAACGCAGATAGAAGACCATCATGTGACCGAGACGTTCGGGTTGCATGTTGTCGAAAATGTAGCTGGACATTTCGGGATAGTAAGAACCTTTCTTGATGGTGATTGCCGTGACGTCGTAACGTTCGTAGTCAATCTTGGAGAAGAGTTCCTTTTCTTTTGCGGTTGCATCAAAGTAATCGGGCAGATACTGCAAAGGAGAAGTGACGATGATTGCGTCGTATTCTTCCATCTTGCCGTCGATATAGACCTGAACTTTGCCGTTTTCACGCGTGACTTTTTCAATCTTGACGTTGAGTCTTGCGGGGTGTTTCAGTCTGTTGTTGACGCATTCGTAAATGCTCTGCGTGCCGTCAATCCAAGTCCACAGGTTCTTGTTGACGAAGTACATTGCGGTTTCGAAGTCGAGATATTTCAACACATATGCCGCGGGAATTTCATCGAAATAGCCGTAACCGAATGCGGTGAAAGGTGCAATCCATATATCCTGGCACAGAGGAACGCCGTTCATCTTGCAGAACTTGTCGAAAGGCATCGCAAGGTCTTTAAGGTTGGGGTTGATGCCAGTCACGTGTTCGCCCGTTACGGGGTCGAAACCGTCGTATCTGCCTTCTGCAACTCCGCGGTGTCCCGTGTATTCGTAGCCTTTATATTTGGTTTTCAGCAAGGTGCCGAGTTTCTTGACCTGATTCTTCGTTCTGAGCAGACGAGGAATGAGGAAAGGATTTCTCTTGGGGTCGAACGGATCGTAGGGTTTGCCGTTCAGACGACGGTAGGAACGTTCGAGTTTGGGTCCGCCTTCGTGCGACGCGCCGCCGAAAAGTTCGAGTTCGTGCACGGCGTGATAGGTCGGGCAACCCATGATTGCGCCCATTTCGAATCTCTTGCCGTCGTGATGGGGAGAATGGCATTTGCCGCCTACCCAATTTTCTCTTTCGAGAATGGTGTAATTGTCATAACCTTTCTTTTCGAGATGAACCGCGGCGGACAGTCCTGCGGGGCCGCCACCGATAATGCAGATTTTCGCGTTTTTGTCCATAATATTCCGCTCCTTTGATTTAATCGTGTCTTGAACACTTGTATGTATTATAACACCGTTGATTTGCAATGTAAATAGGCAAATCGGTTAATTAATTGTATTTTTCGACATAGCAAAATCATTCGCACAGTTGCAATTTGGGTATTTATTTCGCGCGCACAAAGTGCTATAATTCTTTTTGACGGAGGTATTTATGAGATTTTCTTCCTTTGAAAATATGTTGAGTTACAACGCCGAAAAGCGTGCCGACAACACGGCTTTCCGCTTTGACGAGGCAGGCGAAATACGGTCGGTAACGTTTTCCCAGTTCTATAAGGACGTACACGCGCGCAAGAACGAAATCAAATCGCTTCCGCAGGGCGCCGTCGGCATTTACCGCTACGGCACTTACGGCTGGATGAAAGATATGTTCGCCTCTGTACTTGCAGGAAGGCAAACCGTACTTATCGACCCGTCCGTGGACGGAGAACTCTTGCAGAAAGTCGTCATCTATTCGGACGTATCCGTTCTTCTTACCGACGAAGCGACCGAGGACGAAGCAAGTTCCGTCAAACTGTCCACCGCGGCAATTCCCGCAGCAGACGGCGAAGGAGATATACTTTTCTTCACTTCCGGAACGACAGGCGCGTCAAAAGCCGTAGTGCTTACTTCTGCGTCACTTTGTTCCAGCGCGTGGAACGGCAACGACAAACTTCCTTGTCTTCCCACGGACAATCTTCTTGCCGTTCTGCCGTTCTGCCACGTGTTCGGTTTTGTTTGTTCCATGATGTGGCCCATGTCGCAGGGAGCGTGCATTTCGCTCGGTCGCGGGTTCAGACACCTGCACGACGACTGCGCATATTTCAAACCTACGGTCATATCGGTCGTTCCGTCGCTGCTGTATTTCCTGCTTGCCAAACAAGCACTCAACCCCGAACTCCGCGTAATACTTGTCGGAGCGGGTCCCGCGGAAGAAAACGCTCTCAAAGCGGCAAAAGCAATGGGTTGCGAAGTTCATTTCGGATACGGACTTACAGAAACATCAAGCGGCGTTGCGATAAGCACGGGCGACGACCCGTTCGCAATGGAGGTTTGCCACGACAGCAAAATTACGCTTGCCGACGACGGCGAAATTCTCGTATCCTGTCCCGAATGCATGATGAAAGGATACTACAAACTTCCCGACGCCACTGCCGCCGTACTTTCCGACGGGGTTCTCAAAACGGGCGATTTGGGGCGTTTCGACGAAAACGGAAATCTGCATATCACGGGCAGAAAGAAGGATATACTCGTTCTTCCAAACGGCAACAAGATTTATCTTCCCGAATGGGAGTCCGAACTCACCCGTTTCCTCAGCGCGCAGGAACTTGCAATCGCGATGAAAGACGGCATTGTGACTGCGATTTACGTTGACAAGGACGGCGTCGCCGACAAAGCCGAACTCGACAAAAAACTCGTTGAGTTCAACCGTACCAAACCTTTTGACAAACAAATTACCGCTCTGTGCATAACCGACAAACCTTTGCCGCGCACCGCAACGGGAAAAATAAAAAGATGGATGCTGTGAGGTTGTTATGAAAGCTGACAAACAAGAAATTTTCGACAAAGTAGTTGCACTTGCAAAACGTTATATGCCCAAAATCGTCGAACAACTGGGCGAAATCACTCCCGAATCCAACATCAACATCGACGGGTTCGAATCGCTTAACTTCATAATGCTGATTTGCGAAATCGAAAACGACTATTCCATCAAAATCCCCGATAAAGTGTGGAAGAAACTCCGCACGGTCGGCGACGTGGTCGACGCCGTGGCCACGGCTGTCGAAAAGAAGAAATAAGACCTCAGATGGCAAAGAAAATTTACAGCAAAACACGCAAAATTCTCGCAGACGACGTGAATATGCTCCGCGAAATGCGTCATTCCGTTTTTCTCAGGTGGTTGCAGGAAGCGTCGATTGCCCACACCGAAGAACTCGGTGCGGGACGCGACAAAACACTTGACCGTGGCGCGCTCTGGATTATCGCCCGTGTAAAAGTGGAAATCACGCGCATGCCCGAATACGACGAAACCGTCACGATGACAACGTGGCCGGGCGAAACCATGCACGTTCTGTTCCCGCGTTACTACGAAATAACCGACGCGGACGGCAACGCAATAGTGAAAGCATCTGCGGTATGGCTGCTTATGGACGCGGCAACCCGGAAAATGACTTTCCCCGAAAAATTCGACGTTCGCGTTCCGGGAACTGTCACGGGACGTGAAATTCCCCTGCCCACGGGCACCGCTCCGTGTTCGGAAACAACAGTACACGGTACGCACAAAGTCGCCTTTCAGGACGTCGATATCAACGGGCATATGAACAACTCGAAGTATATCGACATCGTCGAAGACTGTCTGGGGTTCGGATTTATGACTTCGTCAAGGCTTACGGGGTTTGAAATAAACTACCTGAACGAAATCCGCGCAGGCAAACGCGTCGCCCTTGACGGCAACGTTTCGGACGGCAGAATTTCTTTCTCGGGACACGTCGGAAAAACGCCTTGCTTCAACTTTTCCGCAACGTATATCCCGAGAGAACAATCGCATTAAACGGTGTTTAACCACCGTTTTTGCATATTATAACGTCGTATTTGCAAAAAATGACCGCGTTTGTTTAAGAATTATTCAGGCAATTACGGGGCGTTTTTGCGTTCGATGAACGCTTCGGACAATTCACAAACGCTTGATGCAAACGGCCGCCGAATGAGCGAAATGTTGATTTCGAAATCCGATTGACGATAAGGAGAAAATTATGTGCGATACAGTGTTTCTGCGCCGTGACGGCGTAAACTTTTTCGGAAAGAACAGCGACCGCTCCCCCAACGAAGCGCACATTATGATAAGATGTCCCGCGCGCGATTACGAAGACGGTGCGACGCTTCGCACTACCTATCTGACCATACCGCAGGCAAAACACACCAACGCTTGCGTGCTTCTCAAACCGCATTGGATATGGGGCGCGGAAATGGGTTGGAACGAACACGGATTGCACATCGGCAACGAAGCCCTTTTCACCAACGTAAAACGCGAAAAATCCGACGGACTTATCGGTATGGATTTGTTGCGTCTTGCGCTCGAACGAACGGACAACGCTCTTTCCGCCGCAGAACTCATCATTTCGCTTATCACCGAATACGGACAGGACGGAAACTGCGCTTTCGACAAAAAGTTCTTCTATCACAACGGATTTCTTATTGCCGACAAAAACCGCGCCTTCGTTCTCGAAACGGCGGGCAGAAACTGGGTGCTGGAAGAAGCGGGCGACGTGCGCACGATTTCCAACTGCATAAGCATAACCGACGGCTACGTACGCTCCGGCGGAAACGTGCAAGGCAATTTCAAAAAGCAGTTCGAAAACAAACTTTTCACCGCGGTAGCGGGCGCGGAAAACCGCAGACGTTCCACTGAGTGCGCAATCTCGCGCGACGGCGAACCCGTGTCGCTCATACTGTCCGCTCTTCGCGGGCATAAGGACGAAACGGTCACCGTCAACCGCAGTTCGACGGCAAGCCCCTGCATGCACGCGGGCAATATGTTCGGCGACCAGACGACAGGCAGTTATGCCGCCGAAATCGGAAAAGTCAGTTTCGTGACGGGGTCGTCATTCCCCTGCCTTTCCGTTTTCAAACCGCTTTCTCCCAAGGCTCTCGTACTTCCCGAAAACGAAAAAGACGCTCTTGCGTACTGGGTGCGCCGCGAACTCGTAAACCGACACATTATGAGCGGAGTTTCTTTTGCGGTGGATTATCTCTACGCAGGACGTGAACTGGAAAAGAAGTACGCCTCTGCGGCGCTTGCGGCAAACACGGAAGACGAAATCGAAAAATTGTCCGCCGAATGTTTTGCGGAAGAAGAAAAACTTGTCACCGATTTCCTTTCACGCGTCAAAGACAAACCTATCCGCATATACGGAAGCCCGTATTTCCGTTCATATTGGAAAAAGAAAAACAAAGCCTTTTCCGAGTGTTACGACGTAAAGCAATATGTATAACCGAATACTAATCGCACCCGACAAATTCAAAGGTTCGCTTACGGCGAGCCGATTTTGCGATATTGCGCGGGAAACGCTGAAAGAGATTTTCCCCTGCGCCGAAACCGTTTGCAAACCGCTTGCCGACGGCGGCGAAGGAAGTCTTGACTGTTTTGTCACCGCAACGGGCGCGAGAACGGTAAACGGCAGATATACGGGACCCGACGGCACACCCGTTGACGCGATGTTCGCGCTTGCAGGCGACACTGCGTTCATTGAAATGTCGCAGACTGCGGGACTTGCGCTCACAAAAATCCGCAATCCGCTTTACACGACGACGTACGGCGTCGGTGAACAGATAGCGCACGCCGTATCGGAAGGTGCGAAAAAGGTATTCCTTGCAATAGGCGGAAGCGCGACCAACGACGCAGGCTGCGGACTGGCGGCTGCCTTGGGCTGGAAATTCGTAGACGAAGAAGGGCGCGAATTCGTGCCAACAGGCGGAACGCTCTGCAAGATAAAGAACATTATCCCGCCCGAAAAACCGTTGGACGCAGAAGTCACCACCTTATGCGACGTGACTAATCCGCTGTTCGGAAAAAACGGCGCGGCGCACGTATATGCGGCGCAAAAAGGCGCAACCGAAAGCGAAATCGAAGAACTCGACCGCAACGCGGTTTATTTCAACAAAATCTGCAAAACGCAAGGCAAAGACCTGTCGCAAATCGCAGGCGGAGGAGCTGCAGGCGGGCTTGGCGCGGGCAGCGTTTTTTTCCTCGACGCAAAACTCAAAGGCGGCGCGGAAAGTTTCTTTACTCTCACCGATATTAAAAAAGAAATATCCGTTTGCGACCTTATAATCACGGGCGAAGGTAAAATCGACCGTCAGACCTTGCACGGCAAGACAGTTGGCGCTTTGTATGCCGCGTCGCAAGGAAAAGGCTTTGTTGCGTTCTGCGGCAAAAAAGAGGGCGAACTCCCCTTCGAATGCGTGGAAATCAACCGCGAAGGATTGAGCCTTGAAGACAATCTGAAAAACACGCCCGATAACCTGCGCGCCGCTCTGCAAAAACGTTTTATGCCGAATTGATTTATCCGACCGTTTGACGAATTGATTTGCAAATCTATTTGCCTAATGCCGTTATCGTCTTTTCGCATCAGCCGATGAAACAATCAGGTCGATGAAACTAACCGACGTGAATTAACCTACATGTTTGCCCTGCAAAATATCGCTTATTCTACTATTTCCGTCCTACTCTTATCCGAAACCGTGCTTTTCCGAAAGTTAACCGACAGCTGCCACGCTCCGTCGTCTCCGAAGTTGGGTATTGAACAGCACCTATTTTTATGATACACTTGTATTAAGATTCGGAAATCTTTAACCGAATCCTCCGAGCCGTTTTGCCTAAGGCGGAAGCTATGGCAACTCGGACGGGGTTGCGGTGGAAACGCCGTTGCCTCCCATTGCGGAAAGGAGAGAAAATTATGAGAAAATGTAGCAAACTTTTAACAGTTTTGCTGGTGTTGGTCATGCTTTGCAGCCTCACCGTTGCGCTCGTTGCTTGCAACGATACCCAGTCTTCTGATTCTTCTGCCAAAAAAATCGTAAGAATTTCCACAACTACCTCTGTCAACGACAGCGGTCTTATGGCGTATCTGCAACCTTACTTCAAAGCCGATACGGGATATGACTGGGAAATCGCCTCGGCTGGCACGGGAGCGGCAATAAAATCCGCACAATACGGCAACGCCGACGTGATTCTGGTTCACTCCAAATCCTCCGAAGAAGACTTTGTTGACGCGGGATTTGCGCGAACCGTTGACGGATATGCGGACGAACGCATTTCGTTTATATACAACTATTTCGTGCTCGTGGGTCCCAAGTCCGATCCTGCGGGCGTCAAGGCGCTTGCAACTCCCGGCGGTGACGTCAAAGTCGGTTTCAAAGCCATTTCCGACACGCAAAGCACGTTTATCTCCCGCGGCGACCAGTCTGGCACTCACAACGCGGAAGTCAAACTCTGGGACAGCTCTCTCGGCATAACCAACGACGAAACCTGCGCGAAGTACGACTGGTACGTTTCGGCTGGACAAGGCATGGGTGCGTGCCTCACTATGGCGAACGAACAGAACGCTTACGTCCTCACGGATAAAGCGACTTTCCTGTCCTACAAAAAGAACGCAGACGGCGACAAACTTCCCAATCTCGAAATTCTGTGGGAAGAATCTCCCGCGATGCAGAATACATACACCATGATAGCCGTCAAACCCGACGCACCGTTTGTCGACTCCGTAACGGGCGAAGCGCTGCCCGCGGGTTCCGTCAGAATCGACACACAGGCGGCGAATGTGTTTATCAACTGGATGAACAGCGTACACGCGCGCTACCTCATCGAACAGTACGGCAACAAGGAATACGGCGAACAGCTGTTCTTCCTGCAAGACCTTGCGCTTGCGTAAACACCGTAAATGGCAGACGCATTTGCAAAAGCATTCGAGTTGATGTCGTCGCAAGACCCCGTGCTCAACGGGATTATTAAAACGACGCTCGAAATGGCATTCACAAGCTCGGTTATCGCCCTCGTACTGGGGGTGATAATCGGGCTTTTGGTTGCTTCCAACGACTTTACGGGCAAAAAAATCGTGGTGATGATACTGCGTACTCTTATGGGATTGCCGCCCGTGGTCGTAGGCATTGTGGTCTACATTCTCTTTTCGGGCACGGGACCGTTCGGGAAACTGGGACTTATCTATTCCGTCAAACTTATGATTATCGCGCAAATAATCCTCATAACGCCGATTGTCGCGGGAATGACGGAAACGTCTATGACGCCGATTGTCGACAGAATGCGCCCGACCGTTAAAGGTCTGCGGCTCAATCCCCTCAAATCGTTCGGGCTCACCGTAACCGAAGGCAAATATCAGCTCATTGCCGTCTATCTGTTCGCGTTCGCCCGCGCCATTTCCGAAGTCGGAGCGATACAGATTGTAGGCGGCAACATACTTTACAAAACGCGGACCATGACCACCGCGATAGCGCTCAACTACAACACGGGCGACTTCTCCATGGCGGTTGCGCTCGGGATTATACTTCTGCTCATCGCGCTCGGAGTAAACCTGATTGCCGCGCTCATGCAAATGCGGCTTAAAAAACGGTATGATTGAAATCTCGGCAAGCAAAACATACGGCGACCGCAAGGTGCTTAACGTTGAAAGGCTGGTGCTCGAACCCGCTGCGGTTTACGCTGTAATCGGGAGCAACGGAAGCGGCAAATCCACTCTCCTGCAAGCGCTTGCGGGCACAATCAAATTCGACGGAAAAATCAACTTCGGCGATATTCGCAAGGACGAAACGGGATATATGCCCCAAAAGAGTTTTGCATTCGATATGTCGGTTATGCGCAACCTGACGGTCACGCATATGGCGAAAGAACGCAGACTATACCGCAAAAAAGCCCTGCGCCTGCTCGAAGAACTCGACCTTGCGCACCTTAAACGCAAAAACGCCGCAAGACTTTCGGGCGGAGAAACCCAACGGCTTGCGCTTGCAAGACTTATGATGAGCGAATACCGCGTGCTGTTGCTTGACGAACCCACGGCGTCAATGGACATCAACTCTACCGCACTTTGCGAAAAGGTGCTGAAATACTACTGCGAAAAATGGGCGCCCATCGTAGTGATTGCAACGCACTCGATGCAACAGGCACGCCGAAATGCCGACTACGTTATATTCATGGACGGCGGCATACCCGAAGAAATCGGCACTCCCGAACAAATCTTTTCCGCGCCGCGTTCGGAAAAAACGAAAGAATTTTTGCGCTTCAACACCTGAACGCCGACGTCGCGCACATTATTCAAAAGATTATTCAAAAGAACTTCGTTTTCCATGTCATGTCGGCAATCAAAACTCCGTTGCCAATCAGAACTCCGTTGCCAATATGAATTTTTCCACGGAAAACCGCAAAAAACAAACCGCCTGACAATGCTTTATTTTGCACAATCGGCGGTTTAATTGTATTTATTGATAATTTAATCGTGATTTTAAGTCGTATGACACTTCGATTTCGTCGCCTGCCTTGATTATTCCCTCTTCGACGACTACCGCAAAAATGCCCTCTTTCGGCATTGCGCAAACGCCGTATTTTTTCGCGATTTCGCAACCTTGGTCGGCATGGCATTTCTTGCCTATCTGGCTCACTTCGAGAAGTGCCGTTCCTATCCTCATACGCGTACCGACGGGCAGCGTGTAAAGGCAAATTCCTTCCGTCGTTATGTTCTCGGCGAACTTGCCTTCGCAAAGTCCTTTGACGTCGCGTTTGCCAGCTTTGAAGTTTTCTATGCTCTCTTTGGACAACAGGCTGATTTGACGTATTCCGGGTCCGCCGTGAGCGTCGCCCTTAATTCCGAAATCCTTGACGCATTCCACATATTCGACGGGGTGTTTGCTTGTGCCTTTGACTTCGCTTATGTTGACGGCAACAACTTTGCCCGTGATACTTTTCTTTTCACTCATAATGCACCTCTCCGCTTTTTCCGCCGCTTTTCATTACAAGCCGCACGCGTTCCACCGACATTGTTTTGTCCGCGGATTTCACCATATCGTAAACGGTGAGGGCACATACGCTTACCGCCGTCAACGCTTCCATTTCCGCGCCCGTCACCGCCGTGCAACACACTTCTGCCGCGATTTCAAGCACACCGTCACCGAACCCGAAACTTATTTTTACACCGTCAAGCGGTATATTGTGACACATCGGTATCAGTTCCCACGTCCTTTTTGCCGCCTGCACTCCCGCAACCAACGCGGTGTTGAGCACTTCGCCTTTCCGTCCGCTTCCCTCGCGCACAAGAAGGAGCGTTTCGGGTTTCATTCGCACTTCGCCCTTTGCCATCGCCGTCCTTTTGGTCGGGACTTTGTCGCCCACGTCTACCATTCTTGCCCGTCCGTCACTTCCTATGTGACTGAATTCCTTTCCGAGTTCCATTCAGCCTCCTATGCTTCCCATATCGCTGCTTTGCAGTACGCCTTCTTCTATTCGATGCGCCTGCGGTTTTTCGTTGATGCACTGCCGCAAAAATTCCGTAAGTTGCTCGCGATTTCCGAGATACGGTCTTACGTCAAACCGCTTTTCGGAATGCAGACAAGGCAATATCTGCCCCGTCGACGTCAAGCGCATTCTGTCGCAACTGTCGCAGAACTTTCTGCCGAGCGGAGATATAAATCCCACCGTATGCCCGTCAAACTTGTAATATTCGACGTTGCCGTCCCTGCATAGAAAATCCATATTGTACTTTTCGACGACTTCCGCCGATGGCACGAATCTGCGCCCGAAATAGTCGGTCGTCGAACGGAACGGCATAAGTTCGATAAACCTCATCTGCGCGCCGACGTCTTCGGCAAACTCTACAAGCGGCATTATATCGTCGTTGACACCCTTTTGCAAAACCGCATTGAGCCTCAGACTGAACCCGACTTCTTCCGCCGCGCGAACGCCGTCCAGAACGTCGTTTACGTTTCCGCCGCCCGTAATCTCGCGGTAAATCCCGTCGTCGAGCGTGTCGAGGCTGATATTGACGCGTTTCAGTCCCGCCTCTTTGAGTGCACCCGCGTACCCCGCAAGCAAAGTCCCGTTTGTCGTCATAACCGTATTGCAACCGAGTGCCGCAACCTGACGGACAAATTCGACTACTCCGTGTCGTACGAGCGGCTCGCCGCCCGTCACTCTAACCTTGTCGACGCCGAGAGTGCGAAAGGCTTCGACAACCTCGACAAGCTGTTCGATAGACATAACGTCCTCGTGACGGAGTTTAGGCACGGGACGGGGTTTGCAGTATGCGCAAGCAAGGTTACACTTGTCCGTAACCGACACCCGCAAATATCTGATTTGTCTGCCGAAAGAGTCTAACATACCCTGACCGTTTCTCCGAGCCGTTTTGCCGTATAGTCGCCGAAAGACAGCAGTTTTGCCTTGAATTCGTCGCTCTTTATAAAGTCTATGAACGCTTTTATCCTTTCATCGGCAAGGCTATCCTCGCACACGAGGAAGTCATATTCTTCGTCGTAAAGCGGAATGAAATCCAACCCAAGACAGTTTGCCGCGCTTCCGACCCCCAGTCCGACGTCCGCGGCACCGCATTCTACCGCCATACCAACCGCAAGATGCGTGGAAAACTCCTTGTCATATCCGTTGACCTGCGACTTGTCGTATCCGTTCTGCGCAAGCAGATAATCGAACAACAACCGCGTTCCTGCGCCGCGCTGACGGTTGGCGAACCTGAACCCGCCCTCGACAATATCGTTTATGCTCTTTATGTTTTTGGGATTGCCTTTCGGCAACATAAGCCCCTGCGTCCTTCCCACGCCCTTGATAATCACCATACGGCGGTCGGGGAAATACTTTTTCACGTAACTTACGTTGTACTCGCCGCTTTCGGGGTCGAGAAGATGAATGGGAGCGATGTGACATTCTCCTTTCTGCATTGCGAAAATGCCGCCCATGCTTCCGACGTGTGCGCTGCTCACGGGAATATGCTCCCCGATTACGTCTATAACAAGGTCGTGACTGCCTATGATTACGAGGTTGCGTTCTATCTGCGAAAGCGGTTTTCGCAAGTTTATTTCGACTTCCGTTCCGCCCTCGTATCCTTCGGAATACCTGTCCACAAAAAGAAGTCCGTCGGCTTTGACAAGGCTCATAATCTGCGCCGCGCCTCGCTCCAACGGCGTTGCAACAAGTTTACCTCCCACACGTCCCAATGACATTCGGACATACTCGGAGTTTTTCAAGCTGCTGACAACGTTTCGTGTGAGCGTTGCCCTGACCTTTCCCGTTTCGTCCGTGCTCTGTCCCAACATTCGGAGAATGACGGGACGGACGAACAACTCGAAAACCAGATACGCCGACACGGGATACCCCGGAACGCCTATGACGGGTTTGCCTTGCGCACGCGCAAGTATGGTGGGTTTTCCCGGTTTCAAAGCGAACCCGTGCAGGAAAACTTCTCCCGCCTTTTCCATGACTTCGACTGCATAATCCTTTGTCCCCGCCGAACTTCCCGCATTGACAATCACGAGGTCGGTTTCGCTCAAAGCGGTATTTAACGCATTCAAAAGTGCGTCTTTATCGTCTTTTACTGTCGGATAACGCTTTCCTACTCCGCCGCACTCCTCTATCAACGCGCAGAACATACGCGAGTTGCTTTCCATGAGTTTTCCGTCGCCGAGCAACTTCGGGTCGTCCACCATTTCGTCGCCCGTCGTGATAACTCCGACAACGGGTTTTCTGAGTACGGGAATTTCGACGTTGCCCGACGCAAAAATCGCGCCGACGTCCACGGGACGGATTTTTCTCATGGACGGCAACACCATTTCGCCCGCAACTATGCTTTCGCCCTTTACCCTTACGTGTTGCCAAGGATATGCAGGAGCGGTGATTTCCACCTTGCCCCCGCCAAGCTCCGTCACGTCTTCAATCATTATGACGGCGTCGAATCGCGGGTCGATTTTGTTGCCCGTGTTGACGTACACGAAACTTTCGTTTTCGGTAAGTTGCAAAGGCGATTTCTCGGAAGCGGACGACGTACCTTGCGCAAGCACGGCTATGCCGTCCATTGCGGCGGCATTGTACATAGGGTCGCACACCGCGGCATAAACCGCAGACGCCGTTACTCGTCCGAGCGCGTTTTCGGTGCGCTCGGTTTCTGCGGTCGACGTTATGTCGCCCAACCATTCGAGATAATCGTCAAAACGCGATACGTCGTTGTTTTGAATGTAAGTTTTTCTCATAACCGTAAAGTTTTTTCGTTTCAATCAATAGCGTTTATTTTTCCGAGTGTGCTTTGCCGCCGTTCACATCGTCCGTTGCAACATTCGCAACCGCCCGTATAATATCGGTTCTAATGCGGCAAGTATTTACAAGTGGTTCGACGGTCGCAATCTGCACTGTATGTCACAGTCCGTAAATGTCAAGCATTTCCCCTTTCTGCACGCCCTCTTCGAAGTCGGCAATAACCGTAAATCCGTCGCAAGCCGCAAGTACGCTTATCATACCCGATTTGTAGAAAAGCGGCGCGGCGAACACTTCGCCGTTTTCGCGGAAAAGCCGCACGGGCATAACACAGCTACGCCCCGCTCCGCCCGCAAAATTAACCGCGGCACGCGCACGCAGAAACAGTTCTTTTTCCGCACCCGCGGCACGCAGATATGCCCGTTCGAAAATAAGCCTGAATGCCGTATAAGCCGCCATAGGGTGACCGGGCAATCCCACGAAAAGTTTGCCGTCACGGTATGCCGCAAGCGTGGGTTTTCCGGGTTTCATTGCCACACCGCGCAGGAACAGGTCGCCGCGTTCGGCAAAAAGTCTTTCCGTATAATCGGCAACGCCGACCGAACTTCCGCCGCTTAAAAGAATTACGTCCGCGACTTGTTCCGCTCTCGTCAATGCCTGCGACAACAATTCGAAGTCGTCCGTCACACGTTCCGCACCCGCAAATTCCCAAGCGTCTGCCGCCGAGCGCAAAAGTCCCGTGTTTACGTCGCGCACTTTGCCTGCGGGACATTCTTCCGCGCAGTCCACGAGTTCGTCGCCCGTGGATATGACGTAAAAGCGCGGACGTTTGACAGCCTTGATACAAGTTATTCCCGCGGCGTAAAGCGCGCCCGCTTTGCAGGCGTTTATCACGTCACCTTTTTTCAGTATTGCCGCACCGCATTCGATGTCTTCGCCTTTTCGGGTGACGTTTTCGTAAATGCGCAACGGTTTCGACAACAGGATTTCGTCGCCGCGTTTCTCGGCGTCTTCAATCATTGCGACAGCGTCCGCGCCTTTCGGCAACATACCGCCCGTCGGCACATAAACGCATTTTCCGTCGCCTGCCTCACTGTCGGCGGGCTGTCCCATAAGAACTTCCCCTCCAAGCGAAAAGACCGCGGGACTTGCCGCGGACGCCGCGTTTGTTTCGCCGTGGAATACGGCGTATCCGTCTACGGTGGAACGGTCGAAGGCAGGTACGGTTTCGCGCGACACCACGTCTTCGGCGCATATTCTGCCCGCCGCGTCAGATGTTTTCACCTGCTCCGCGACCGACATCTTCGCAAACCGTTCGGCAACCGCCGCCACGGCTTTTTCGTAAGGCATGACTTTCAACATCAGCGCGCACACTCCCCGTCTTTGCCGCAAAGTATGTTCAGTCCGTGTATAAGCGGTTCGATGACGAATTCGAGGTTTTCCCTGCACGCCTTTGGCGAACCGGGCAGATTGAGAATTACCGTGCCGCCGCGAATTGCGCAAACCGCGCGGGACAGCATGGCGCGGGACGTGTATTGCATGGAGTTGGCGCGCATGGCTTCGGCAACGCCTTGTGCCTGTCTGTCGCATACGGCAAGCGTGGCTTCGGGGGTTACGTCCCTGGGCGAAAATCCCGTGCCGCCTGTCGTCACGACAAGGTTTATGCCCTCGACGTCCGCAAGGCGAACAAAATTGCAGACAAGTTCGTCATAGTCGTCGGGTAAAATTATTTTTTCGCGGATTTCAAAGCCGTTGTCCGCAAGTACGGAACGCACGACTTCGCCCGATACGTCCTCGCGGCGCCCTTCAAATCCGGAGTCGCTGACAGTTATAACCGCCGCACTTAACATATTTCCTCCTAACCTCCCGACGCGGGCGACATAATGAGTACGCGGTCGCCGTCGCGGAGTTTGGTCTTGTATTTTTTCAGGTTGTTGAAATTCACGTCGTTGACGATGACAATGGAGTTTTTGAGGTCTTTGACCGAATAAACGGGATAGGCTTCGTTCAGCTTTTTGAACAAATCCATAACGTCGGCGGCATCGATTTCGCATTCTTTCATCTTGTAGTTCAAACGGTATAATCCGAAAAATTCCACCTTAACCATTTACTTTGCTCTCCTTTTTCGCCGCGGGTCTTCTTTTCAGTTTGCGTTCGCCCTGTTTTTCGACGGGGCGCGCGCCTATGTCGTCGAGTTTGTCAAGACCGTAGTACCGCAAGGTCGATTTCTTGACGTATCCGTTCTCGTCCCAGCCTCTTGCCTTGTAGAACTGTTTTTTAAGTTCCGCCTGCGGTACCTTTGTGCGCGGGTCGCCGGGTATCTGTTCGACGTGAGTCAAACGCTTTGGCAGTTTGTCGTCCTTTGCGGATATGCCCAAACGCTGGTTTATGACGCGTTCGAGGTTAAATCCGCGCGCGCCAACCCGCATAAGGTCGCCCATAGTCATTTTCATTCCCGTTGCGGCGTGAATTGCCACGGGGTGCGGCAACATCGAGAATATGTTGACGTGCGCAAGATGGGGATATTTGTTGACAATCGCAAGCGCGGGTCCGAGATACGGCAAAACTTTGTTGACGGTTTTGGACAAAAAGCTGTTCGGCTTTTTGAACAGGAAAAACGGGAAGAACGCGTACGTCGTGAACAGACAGTTTCCGTCCGCGCTTACCGCTTCCATAAGGTTCTGGAACATTATGGCAATCTGCGCCTTTCCGTGTTTTGTGTAAGGGTTGATTGTAAGTCCCAATCCTTCGACAACGACTTCGTAACCCGCGTTAAGGTGACAGCCGCCGCGGTTGCCGACGGAATAGCCGAGTCCTTGACCGACTGCTCCGCGCGGCTCGTATGCCGCAAGTTCCATACCCTTGACCTGAATGCAGAAGTCTTCGCCGCCGAACTCTTTCATAAGAGCGCGCGAACCGTTTGCGAGTTTGTCGCCGACTTCCGTGGAACGGAAGGCAATCTGATGAAGAATTTCGGAGATGTTGTCGATTTTGCCGAATTGCAGTCCGCAGTCCCACAACCCTTTCTCGTTGAGTTCCATTGCGAACGCGATTGTACCCGACGCCGAAATGGTGTCTATCCCTAGTTCGTCCATTTCGTAGTTCCAATGAATGATTTTGCCAAGGTCGTCGTTCAATATGTTTGCGCCCATAAGTCCCATGATTTCGACTTCGGGACCTTTAACGATTTTTCCGTCGACTTCGACAACACGTGCGCATTGGATGGGGCAAGTAAGGCAACCCCTGTTTTTGACAAGGAACTTTTCTGCAAGTTCTTCGCCCGTGATTTTGTCGTAGTGTTCGTATCTTCCCGCGCCGAAGTTACGCGTCGCGAGAATGTTTTTGTGGTGCATGGGAGCAATGAGTGCGGCAGTTCCGAGTTTGGGGAGCTGTTCGCCCGTAAGAGGATGATTGCGCAGTCGTTTCGTCCATTTCTTTTTGACGTCGAGCAGTTTTTCGGGGTCGTAAAGTTCGACGGAACCCGAACCCGTGGCAACAACGGCTTTGAGATTTTTACTGCCCATAACCGCGCCTACTCCGCCGCGTCCCGCCGCCCTGTCGTCGCTTACGGCGCAAGCGTATTTCACGAGATTTTCGCCTGCTGGACCGATTACGAGTTTTGTACCCTTGCCGCCTATGGCTTCCTGCGTGTCCGCAGTCATCATTCCGCGCAAATGTTCGGCGTTTTTGAACTCAACTCCGCGCGCCGTAACGTCAAGATAAATGAACTCGTCGCTCTTGCCCGTTATGATTATTGCATCGTATCCCGCGCGTTTCATCGCCATTGCGAAGCCGCCGCCGCAGTTTGACGAAGTGAGTATCCCCGTAAGCGGCGAAACGGTGCTGACATTGAACCTAGACGACGAGGGACAGCCCGTGCCGTTCAAAGAACCCGAACTTATGACGATTACGTTTTCTTCGCCCAGCGGGTCGATTGGTCCTTTGATGAAATCGTTGAGAATACGCGCGGCGAGAATTTTGCCGCCGAGAAACATTTTCCTGTCATAGTCGTTGACGGGATACTCTTCCCACACCTTTCTGGTCAGGTCTATTTTGATAACTTTGCCCGAATACGCACCAAATTTCGTTGCCATAAATTCCCCCTTGAAAGCCGCGAAACGCGTGTGCACGTTGCGATATAATAAACAACTATATGGTTATTGTATCATAAGCGTACCGACATTTCAACCCGCAAAATAAAAGGCAGGTGTCGTAGCACACGAAAAACGTGGGTCCTGACAGAGCCCGTGCCTCGACGTCCCGTATTGACAAATCACGGCTTTTGCGGATATAATATTCGGTAAGTAAAGGGGGATTTTTATGTCGGACCGCGAATCCGAAAGACGAAATATAGGCGCGATTTCCGAAGAGGAACAACTGCTGCTGCGCAACAAAACCGTGTTTATCGCGGGGTGCGGCGGACTGGGCGGATATTGCGCCGAACTTCTTTTCCGACTGGGTATAGGCGGATTGCGGCTTTGCGACAGCGACGTTTTCGAACAAAGCAACCTAAACCGACAACTTTACTGCAACACAACCACCCTCGGCATAAACAAAGCCGTGGCAATTGCGCGTTACATCTCCAAAAGCGCTATGAGCGAAGTCAAGAGTTACGCAGTCAGAATAAGCGACGCAAACGTCTACGACCTGATACGCGACTGCGACCTTGTCATCGACGCGCTCGACAATGTGGAAACCCGTTTCGAACTGGAACGCGCCTGCGAAGTCAGGGGCATACCGCTTATTACGGGCGGCGTAACGCACTGGTACGGACAGATTTCCACCATATTCCCGGGCGACCGTAGCATGGAAAAAATCTACGGCAAAATGCAATCGCAGGAAGAACCGCCCGTCCTTGCCTTTACCGCATGCAACATAGCGTCGTGTCAGGTAGCGGAAGCGGTGAGAACCCTGCTCGGCAGACCGGGGCTCAGACACAAACTGCTCGTCATAGACCTCTACGACTTCACGGCAAAAATTCTTCCTCTCGAATAAATTTTCCTCTCGGATAATCCGCCCTTAAAAACAAACCGACGACGACTCGTATTGCCATTTCAAGCGACCGATGAAAATAGCGTATAAATCAAAAAACGGCGTTAATCCGCCGTTTTTGTCATATAATAGCCTTGTTCGTGCAAAAACTCACATTTTTTTAAACAAAGATTTTACTCTTGCGCGCTGCATATGGATTTGATTTTTTCGGCGGCTTCCGCGATGTTCTGCGAAAGTGTTGCACTCGATACGCCGACGATAAATGTGTTGCATTTATTGAGTGGCACAAGCACTCTCACCGCTTTGCTGGACGCAAGCGCCTGTGCCATTTTCGCGGTTATCTCACCGAGCAACGCGTCGGACATTACAATGCCTATCGGACCCGTTATCACGTCCGCCGTACGCGCGTTGCAGACTATCGCGTTCTCTCCCGTCGCGGAATGGTCCGCACCCGCTTTTTGCATATTTCCCGCGGCTACGGTGTTTGTGCCGCAAGCGAATATCTCCGCGTTCACGTTCTGCGCGCGCAACGCTTCGATTATGCTTTTGCCTATTCCGCCGCCCTGTCCGTCCACTACCAGAATTTTCATAGTCCAAACTTAACACAACCGCCTCGGAATGTCAACAAACGCAGACGTTCTTCGACATTTTCCGAGTTCTGTACGCTTCGCCCGAATTCGCGGTGTTCTTATTCGTTTTCCTTATTGACAACGCGCGCGCGAGATGGTATACTCCAATAGTCCGAAAGACGTCACGAAGGCGTCGCCGAAAGTAAGACAAATCCCTACAATCATAAGTCACGAAGGCTTGTTCTATATCCCGTAGAATAAGCCTTTTCTTTTTGCCGATGTTGCTTGACGTAAAACACCTCACAATAACCGCGGAAATGAGCAAGGGCACGAAAACAATCGTGTCCGATTTGTCGTTCTCGCTAGCAAAAGGCGAACGGCTTGCGGTTGTGGGCGAAAGCGGTTGCGGCAAGACAATGACCGCTATGTCGGTTATGGGATTGCTTCCCGCAAACTGCAAAGCAACGGGCGAAATCGTTTTCGACGGCACAGACCTGCTCTCCCGTCGGGGAGCAATAAAACTGCGCACGTTGCGCGGTGAAAGAATTATGCTCGTTCCGCAAAGCGGCGGAGAGTTTCTGAATCCGTCCATCAGAATTTCGACGCAGATTTACGAAAGTCTGCGTAAACGCGGCGTGCGCGGAAGAAACGCTTTGCGTGCCGCGGCGCGCGGGTTGTTGCGCGAAGTGGGGCTTTCGGACGCCGAAGAAATTCTCGACAAGTACCCTTTCCAGCTTTCGGGCGGTCAGGCACAGAGAGTCGTTCTTGCAATCGCCGCAAGCGGCGACGCCGAACTTGTCATCGCCGACGAGCCGACCAAAGGTATCGACGAAGAAACGGCACAACTTTTTCTCGGCAAAATCGACGAGTTGTTTCCTTCCGCCGCCGTTATCATAATTACACATAACGTGAGGGTTGCATCCGACTGCGACAAAACGCTGGTTATGTATAAGGGCGAAATCATGGAATACGGCGACACTCGAAACGTGCTCGGCAATCCTTCGCACCCGTACACTCAAAGTCTTATAGCCGCTCTGCCCGACCGCGGGTTCGGAGTTTATCCGCGTTTGCGCGACCCGTCGCCCGCGGGCTGCGTTTTCTCCGACCGTTGTCCTTACGCCGACGACGAATGCTTTGCCGCAAAACCCGTTTCCGTCAATCGCGACGGAACGGTAAGGAGGTGTTTCCGTGCTGAATGCAGATAATCTTTCCAAGTCGTTTGCGCTTTCGCACAAAAAGGTCTGCACCCCGCTTGTTGACGCCACCTTTTATATCGGCGAAGGCGAAAAAGTAGGCATTCTCGGCAAAAGCGGCGAAGGTAAAACCACCATCGCCAGAATACTTTGCGGATTGACGCCGCCCGACGGCGGCAACGTTTATATAGACGGCGCTCCCCTGTACGACGCGAAAAAACGATACAACCGCGACGTCGGGAAAACCGTCCAGCTCGTTCCGCAGCACCCTTACGCTTCGCTCGACCCCGTACAACCCGTCGGAAAAGCCGTAGCCGAAGCGTTGCGGGTTGCAAGACGTGCGGCGAACCGCACCGAAGCCGAACGACTGACAGCCGAACTTCTCGAAAAAGTCGGATTGGAACCAGACATAGCAAAGCGCACCCCCGCGCAGATTTCGGGCGGTCAGGCACAGCGTATCGCGATAGCACGCGCGCTTGCCGTGCGTCCGTCGGTGCTGATTTCGGACGAAGCGACTTCCATGCTCGACATATCGTCGCAAGCGCAGATTGTCGCACTTCTGGACAGCCTCGTCAAAACAGAAAAGTTATCCGTACTGTTCATCTCCCACGACGAATCGTTGGTTGAAGCGTTTACGACCAGACGCTACCGATTGACGGACGGCAGACTCAACCAGAACGAATAAAGGAGAAAACATGAAAAAGAAAATCACAATTTCCGTCATTATCGCCGTACTTGTGCTTACGCTTGTTATGTTCGCGTTCGCGGCATGCAACAAAAAAGGCAACGGCGCGGACGACAAAACGCTTATTATCGGAACAACAACGGCAATCAAAAGTCTGAACCGCCTCGACGCGTCAAGCGGCGGCAACGCAGGTTACAACTACGACGTACTGAGCGGCACCGTTTCACAGCTTGCGCCCGTATCAAAAACCACCGAAGGCACCTTCGAACCCCTGCTCACCGAATACAGCGAACAGGACGGCGGTAAAACGTGGAGCTTTACCGTACGCGACGGGTTCAAGTGGCACGACGGCGTAGCCGTGACGGCAGACGACCTCGTGTTCACTTTCACGGACTTCTTCGACTACCCCGAAGGCGAAAACTGCATTGTCGAAAACATCGCCAAAACCGACGACAAAACCGCGGAAATCACTCTGAAATCCGCAAATCCGCGCTTTCTCAACAATATGACGGCAGTCAGAATTATGCCCAAACACTTAATCGAAGGCAAAACCGTCGAAACCCTGTCCGACGCCGATTCCGTCGTGGGGTGCGGACCGTTCAAATTCGAAAAATTCGACCGCAATTCGGGAACGCTGACTTTCGTAAAATTTGCGGACTACCCCTTTGCCGACCAAGTCTATTTCGACAAGGTAATCTTCAAAATCTACGGCACGACGGACGTCATGCACCTTGCGCTCAAAACGGGTGAAATCGACATGGAATACAACTATTCCAAAGGACTTGACGCCGCCGCAGAAAAAGACTTCTCCGACGAAAAAGGGCTTACGCTCGACAGCTACGCCGACGAAGCCTATCCGATGAACCTGTTTTTCAACAACGAGAAAATCACCGACCCGAACGTCCGCAAGGCAATCGCGCTCGCAATTGACTACGCGCAGGTTCGCAAGCTGTTCGGCACGTCGTTTGCAACCCCCTCTTACGAAGGATTTGCTTCTCCGTCGACAATCGGATACACCGAAACCGCGGAACGCACCCGTAACATCGACGAAGCAAAACGGCTGTTGACCGAAGCGGGATACTCCACTTCTAACAAATTCCGTTTCGAACTGCTCGTCCGCTCGGACGGCAACTACGGCGAAGTCGCCAAAATCCTGAAAACCCAAATAGAAGAAACGGGACTTGTGACACTCGACATCAAATCGCAGGAAGCAACGTCGTTCAACAACACGCTCAAAGAACATTCTCATCAGACTTGCCTTCTCAAACTTACGGCGTTCGGCGTGGGTAATCAAGGCGGTCTCGGCAGCATGTATTTCGTGGCGACGGGCAACGTTCCCGCAGGCAACATAACCGCACCCGACTTTTTGCAGATAATTTCAGACCTCAACGGCGCGGCAACTTCCGAACAGTATATGCAAGCGGCAAAAGCATTCCAAAACTACTGCGTGGAAAACACCCCCGCAATATCGCTTTACAACGACAGCATGGTGCAGGTTTACTCCTCTTCGCTTACGGGTTTCCGCAAGGACGGCTCTTTCGGACTGCTCAACGTTCTCGGCTGGCAGACGCTCAAAAGAGTGAAATAACCAATCAAAGCAAAACGGGTAAATCCGAATAACACGAACGACCCGTAAAAACAACAAACCATAAACCGCTGCGGTCAAGCAATCCGAAACCGCAACGCAACACACACTCAACAACAAAAACCGCGGACGGGGTACGACGCTCCGTCCGCACAAAAACGAATGCGCAAAAAAATTCTCGGCAGTCTTATATTTTCGGTCATAGCGTTGGCGGCGGTGGTTGTCGTCAACTTTTTCCTGCCGCGAATTATGCCGGGCGACCCCGTATATACGCTGATAGGCGGCGAGGACGACTACGTCACGCAGGAAGAGTACGACTACTACTATCAGCTTCTGGGACTTGACAAGCCCGTGTCCGAACAGTTCGGCGACTACCTGCGCGGACTGTTCACGGGCGACCTCGGTTACTCTTACCACCAAGGCGGCGACGTCGCGGACGTAATCGCCGAAAAAATACCCGTTACGTTGCAGGTTGCACTGCCTGCCATGATTATATCCGCGCTTATCGCAATGCTATGGGGACTGCGCGCAGGCTCTTCGAAATCGCGTATGCTCGACCGCTTTTCGACGGGATTCAACATCGCGCTTAACTCCGTTCCGACCTTCTTTATGGCAATGCTCGCGGTCATAATTTTCGCATACGAACTGCAATGGCTGCCCTACGGCGGGCTCAACTCCGTAATCCCGCCCGACGACCCGTTCCTCTATTTCCTCGACAGGCTCACGCACCTTGTTCTGCCCGTCGGCACGCTCGTCGCCGTCAGCACTCCCGCAAAATACGTGCTTGTGCGCAATATGGCGGCAAAAGAACAGGAAGCCAAATACGCCGTTTTTGCGCAGGCTAAAGGATTATCGGGAGCGCGCGTGCGCATAGTTCACGTGTTCTCCAACATCTGTCAGCCCTTTATCGCGCTTGTCGGTACGGGGTTCGGCAAAATGCTGTCGGGGTCGCTCGTCGTCGAAATGATTTTTTCGTTGGACGGAATGGGCACGCTTGTCGGCAACGCCGTAACCGTCCGCGATTATCCGACATTGCAAGGCTGTCTGTTCGTCATTGCGGTGATGGTGATTGTCGCCAACTTCGCAACCGACGTATTGTGCGCTCTGTCCGACCCGCGACAGAGATTGGGGGAAGCGTATGAATAAACCCAAATTCTTCCGCACTCTCAGAAACGTCAGCCGCAAAGGTTACATCGCGCTTGCAGCGGGGATTATAATCATGTGCGTCTTCGCGGTGTTTGCAATCTTCCCCGAAAGCGTAGCGCCCTACAACCCCGAAACGGTTTTCGAACCTTATCAACCCTGCTCGTCCGAACATCTGCTCGGCACCAACAACCTAGGACGCGACATACTCAGCGAAACCATATACGCCGCGCGTTCAACTCTTGCGGTCGGACTGCTTGCCGCGCTCATTTCGCTCGTTGTCGGCACGGTAATCGGACTGCTTGCCGGTTATCTCGGAAGTATCGCGGGTGAAGCCGTCAACGGCATAATCAACTTCTTCCTGCTGATACCCATGTTGCCGCTCGCGATAGTACTTGCCGCATACCTCGGAGCAGGCTGGCAGAACGTCGTACTCACCATATCCCTGCTCGGTTGGTGTTCGACGGCACGCGCGGTGCGCGCACGCACAATGCAACTCAAAAAAATGCCTTTCACCGAAATTATGAGAGGACTCGGCTACTCCAAAGCGCGAATATTATTCGGGCACATAATGCCCAATCTTCGCGAAGTGGTTGTTGCAAAATACATCACCAGCGTGGCAAGCTGCATTCTGCTCGAATCCACTCTCGGTTTTCTCGGACTCGGAAACGTAACCGACATAACCTGGGGCGGAATGATTAACCTTGCATACAAACACGGCGGGTTCGCCATGGGCGCATACAACTGGTTCATTGCACCGGGAGTATGTATAATGCTTCTCGTTCTCGCCTTTTATATGATAAACTATTTTCTGGAAAAACGCGCGGACGCCGTCAAAGGCGGAAGCGGATATCTGGACTAGGAGAAACTATGTGTGACAATCTCACGGGAGTGTGCACCTGCGGACTTGCGGGACACTCGCACCATCACCACGGACACGACGGCGGACACGCACCTTTCCACCGTCTTTTCGGAGAACTGCACGAAACGTACGAAAGCGAATTCGGCAGTATATCTCCCTCTACCCCCGACAACGACGGCACCGCCGCGGCGCGCAGAACCGCGACCGAAAACCCGACCGCTGAAAATCTGCTTGCGCTAGCGGGCGCGCTGTGCTTCCAACTGCGATATAAGGAAGCGGCAGAGGTCTACGAAAAAATACTTGCAGGCGACCCTTCGAACTACGCCGCCAACCGCAAACTCGCCCTTTGCATGCTCAAAACGCGCAACTTCGGCAAAGCCCGCGAACTGCTCGCGGTATGCGACAGACTGAACCCCGCAAGCCTTGACGTGATTTACAGGCAAGGACTTTGCGAATTTTACGACGGCAACTTCGAACGCGCCGAAGAATATTTCATAAACTGCTATCCGCTCACCCGCGACAACGCGGATATGTACATAGCCGTGATTTACTGGCACCTGCTCACATTGGTAAGACTGGGCAAAGACACGGGCGCCGCACTTGCCGAATACTCTGCCGACATTCAAATCGGACATCACGTGGGGTACCTGCTCACCTGCAAACTGTTTGCAGGCGAAGACACGCTCGCACACCTCACAGAAAGCACGGAAGACGCGGACGAAATGACGAGAACCCTATTCCTCTACGGCGTATACCACTACGAAAAGATGCGCGGCAAACGCACCGCCGCACGCGCGGCACTCTCGGAAATGCTGGACAAACAAACATACTGGGGAAGTTTCGCGTGGATTGCCGCCTACGGCGACGGAAAAGCACAAGGACTGATTGACTGATTGCGCAATTACGCAACAACAAGCAATAATACGCAACCACAATCAACAACCCGAAACAACACTAAAAACCAAACGCCGAAAAATCATTCGGTAAAGGTGACAGACAAGGATTGAAACCTACGCGGAAAAAGAAATAAAACCATGACGACGGACACGGCAAAAAGACGTTTGAAAGAATATTTCAAAGGCACTTCGGGTATCGCGCTTGCCTACTCGGGCGGCACGGACTCCGCAGCGTTGCTTGCCTTTTTGCTCGGCGAAAACATACCCGTCAAAGCCTATCTCGCGGTGTCGCTTTTTCAACCGAAATTCGAAACGGACGACGCAACAAGCCTTGCAAACGAACTCGGCGCAAAGCTAGAAGTTGTGCAAATCGACGTTTTATCAGACGAAAACATTGCCGTAAACTCGCCTTTGCGCTGTTACTACTGCAAAAAGAAGATGATGACGGCAATCGTCGAAGCGGCAATGAAAGACGGTTTCGAGAGTTTTGCGGACGGCACGAACGCGTCCGACGACGAAACCTACAGACCGGGTGCGCGCGCACTTTCGGAGCTCGGCATAATCTCTCCGCTCAAAGATTGCGGACTCACCAAATCCGACGTGCGCGAACTTGCCCGCGAATACGGACTCAGTGTTTGGAACAAGCCGTCGTACTCCTGTATTGCCACACGTCAGGCAACGGGAGAAAGACTGACCGCCGACGTTTTGTCGCAAATCGAACTTGCGGAAAAATCGCTGATGAAACGGGGGTTTTCGGATTTCCGCGTGAGAGTGCGCGAGGGGGCTGCGACTTTGCAGATAGCGGAGTCCCAATGGGCTGAGTTTGTGAAAGCCGAGAAAGAAATCTGCGACGAAATCCACGGGATTTTCCCGAAAGCATATCCTAAATCGGAAACGAGGAAAGAACAATGAAAAACCAAACCGAGAAAATTCTTCAAATGATAAAGTCGGGCGAAATGAGCGTGGAAGACGCGCTTCTGCAACTCAAAAAACAGCCTTTCGAAGATTTGGGTTACGCTCACGTCGACTATCACCGCGCCGTCAGACAAGGCACTAAAGAAGTTATATTCGGGCAAGGCAAATCGGCTGAACAAATTGTCGGCATTGCAACAAACATGGTTGCCAACGGGCTGAACGACATTCTCGTCACGCGGCTGGCAGAAGACGTATTCAATGACGTACACGCAAAAATTGCCGACGCCGTTTACTACCCTCTTGCACGCGCGGCGATAATAGCTCCGTCAGACAACAGACCCGCCGTCGGCAACATCGTTCTCGTTTCGGCAGGTACAAGCGACATCGGCGTTTGCGAAGAAGCGGCGTTGACTGCGGAATGCCTCGGCAGCAAAGTCACGCGCATATACGACGTCGGCGTTTCGGGCATTCACAGGTTGCTCGCTCATCTCGACGAAATTATGCAGGCGCGCGTGATAATCGCCGTAGCGGGTATGGAAGGCGCACTTGCAAGCGTAGTCGGAGGACTTGCCGACTGTCCCGTAATCGCCGTGCCGACAAGCGTCGGTTACGGTGCGAATTTTGGCGGAATGTCCGCCTTGCTTGCCATGCTCAACTCCTGCGCAAACGGCATAAGCGTGGTAAACATCGACAACGGTTTCGGCGCGGGGTATCTTGCCGATATGATAAACAAAATGGGAGAAAACAAATGAAGACGCTTTATCTCGAATGCAAATGCGGCGCGTCGGGCGATATGGTTGCCGCGGCACTTTACGACGTGTGCGGCCGCGACTACGAACTGCTCTCGGAAATGCAGTCCGCAGCCCCCGAAGGCGTAAAAATCTACGCAAAAGAATGCCTGCGCAAAGACGTGTCGGGCACGTTGTTCACAGTTGAATGCGAATCGCACGGACACGTGCACCGCTCGCTCTCGGACGTAAACGCGATAATCGATTCCTTCCTTTTTCCCGCAGCCGTCAAAGCACGCGCGAAAGCCGTATACAAAAGAATCGCAAGCGCAGAAGCGCGTGTGCACGGTTCTACCGAAAGCGAAGTCCGCTTTCACGAAGTGGGCGGAATAAAAGCCGTAACCAACGTCGTATGCTCGTGTTTCCTGCTGAACGCAGTTGCTCCCGAACGCGTGATATGTTCGTCCGTAAACGTCGGGGGCGGTACTGTGAGATGCGCACACGGAACACTCCCCGTCCCGACGCCCGCAACCGCGGAACTGCTCAAAGGCATTCCCGTCTATTCCAAAGGCGACTGCGAAATGTGCACCACGACAGGCGCCGCGCTGCTTGCCGAGTTCGCCGACTCATTCGGCGAAATGCCGCCTATGGTACTTTCGTCGACGGGTTACGGTATGGGCGGAAAAGATTTGCCCGACGTCGTGAACTGTTTGCGCGCGTTTACGGGACAAAGCGACGCGGCGTTTGAAGAAACGGCGGAACTCGTCTGCAACATCGACGATATGACGGGCGAAGCATTGGGTTACGCCTGCGAAAAACTCATGAAAGAAGGCGCTCTCGACTGCTCTCTCATCAACATACAGATGAAGAAAAACCGCCCCGGCGTAATGCTTGTCTGCCTTTGCAGATTGGAAGACTCCGAGAAGTTTGCGGGACTTATTTTCAAACACACGACGACAATCGGCGTCAGGATGTCGAAGGTAAACCGCTACCGTCTGCAACGCGAAACTTTCCGCCGCGAAACGGAATTCGGCGAGGTCACTTTCAAACGCAGTTACGGCGCGGGCGTGAACAAGATAAAACCCGAATACGAGGACGTTGCCGCAATCGCGGAAAGAACGGGATTGTCTATCGCCGAAATCACAAAAAGAATAGATAACACCGAAAATCTGCAACATTAAACCGCATTTTCTGCAAAATTGAAATTAAATACAGCACAGTTCACATAAAAAAACGAAGTCCGAATCGACTTCGTTTTTGTTTTATCGGTCGGTTTTCAGCCATCTTTCATATCAGTCGTTTTTCGATTAAATCAACTGACATTTTCTGTTGCTTTTACGTTTGTTTTTCCCGTCGCTTTTCTTTGCTGTTACGCGTTCGGGTTGCTTCGAATTCCGCACGGAGTTCAGTGTTCGGCAAGGTATTTACGTATTACTTCCAGCAGTTCTTCGGACACCACGTGTTCGATGCGGCAGGCGTTCTCTTCTGCAAGTTCTTTGTCCGCCCCTATCTTTTCAAGCACGGCGGTCAGCATTTCGTGACGCTCGTAAATGTTTTCCGCTTTCTTTCTGCCCGCTTCCGTAAAGTTGATGTTGCCGTCTATGCGGTCGATTGTTATATATCCTTTTTTGACAAGCAGATTGACCGCGCGCGAAACGCTGGATTTCGCATAATCCAGAGCCTCGACAACGTCCACGGAACGCACGTTGGCTTTCTGACGTTTCATGAGCAGAATCGTCTCTAAATACATTTCTTCGGATTCGTGTGTTCTCATACTTCACCAAACATATTTATTGAAACGATTATACCCTTTTTGCCCCTTTTTGTAAAGCCGTTTGTTACCATGCGCTTACAGCATGACCGCAATAAACCCCATAAAGCATTCAGCCGATATTACATATACTAAAACTTTTTCATATAATGCATTGACACAAGGAGGTATCGGGCGAATGAACGTCGTTGACAAAAAGTTTTACGAACTCGCAGACGAAATAAGAGGGCTTTCGGAAAAAGAAATCTACCACCGAATGAGGACGGCGTTCGAAGCCGTGCACCCCGACGTGAAAAAAAGTTGTTCCGTGTTTTTCGGCAATTTCGGATATTGGGGACAGCTCGACGCAGACAACAACGTTTTCGAAGAAATAGAGCTCAAAGCCGCCGCCCTTTCGCAGCATATCGACGACTTCGTTTGGGTGTACGAAAAACTCGCGGATTACCGCTCCAAAAAAACTTTGTTTGCCATTTTGTCCAACTGGTACCGCTACGATTTCGACAACACGACAAGAACAAAGGAATACCTGTTCGACGAATACTTCGACCTCGACCTAGTGAAATGTTCACCCGACGAAGTCATAGTTGACCTTGGAGCATACACGGGCGACACCGTGGTTTCTTACATTCAGAACTACGGCGAAGACTGCTACAAAAAGTTTTATTGTTATGAAATAACGCCGCAGATTTTCGAGGTTCTGCAACTGCGCGTCGCATCTTTCCGCGACATAGACTGCCGTCTGAAAGGCGTGGGTGACGAAGTGGGTACGATGAGGCTGAACACCTGTGAAGCCAGCCTATCGGCAAACACGCTGTCCTCGGAAGGCGGCGACGAAGTGGAAGTCACGACCGTGGACGCCGATATATCCGAACCCGTAACCCTGATAAAAGCCGACGTCGAAGGCTACGAGCAAAAAGCCTTGATGGGCGCCGTCAATCACATAAAAAACGACCACCCGAAACTTTTGATATCCGTATATCACAACAACGAGGATTTGTGGAAAATTCCAAAAATGATTCACGAGATATCGCAGGACTACAAATTCTATCTGCGTTACAAGAGTTCGCCTATTTACCCTACCGAAATAACGCTTTTTGCTCTGTGACGCGGTGGACGCATTTTTCTGCACGTCAGCAAAAGCAACGACATTAAACTGCAAACAAGTTGCGACGTTGTAAAAAACAAAACAACAAATATTCAGAACTGAAAAAATTGAAAAATACAAACAGAAAGAGCCCGATGTATGCAGTCGGGCTCTTTCCAGGCAATCATATCCGCTCATTGGGTCGACGGTCATTCGCCGAAATCCTACAAACGACGAATAATTTTCCCCCCAAGCGGCTTGACACAAACAGATTAACATTCAGGGCGTTGATGGCTGCCGCCGCAGGTCTGTTTGCTCTGTTCATAAACTAATAACAAAATCCGACATACGTTTGTCCAGAAATTTCGGAAAATTTTTTATTTTTTTGACGAAATTTCTTTTTTCGCCCGTTTAGGAACGTCAAAACACAGCATCCGCGCTGATTTCCCGACCCATTGTTTCGTCCCGAAGTTCCGAAAATGTCAAATTGGTCTTCCTTGCGCCTGCGATTTTGTGATATACTGATTAAAAGGAGCGGCTATGGATTTTACGGAGTTCTTCCCTGTATGGAATCAATTGAACGATTCGCAACGCGCGGCGATTTCCGACGCGGCTTTCGAGCGCAAATTCCCGAAAGGCGCACTTTTGCATAAAGGCGGCTCGGAGTGCACGGGGCTTATACTCGTTCGGTCGGGACAAATCCGCGCTTACACCACGTCGCCCGAAGGCAAAGAAATCACCCTTTACAGACTGTTCGAACGCGACCTGTGCCTTTTGTCCGCGTCGTGTATGATGAACGGTTTGCAGTTTTCGATTACTCTTGCGGCGGAGAAAGACTCCGAAGTTACCGTCATACCCGCGGAAGTCTACAAAAAAATAATGAAAGACTCCGCGCCGCTTGCCAACTTCACAAACGAAGTCATTGCAAGCAGGTTTACGGACACGATGTGGCTTGTCGAACAGATAATGTGGAAAAGTTTTGACCGCAGACTTGCCGCTTTTTTGGCGGAAGAAGCCAACATCGAAGGCGACACCACCCTCAAACTCACGCACGAAACAATCGGCAATCACCTGGGAAGCCCCCGCGAAGTCGTGACACGAATGCTGAAATACTTTGCCGACGAAGGACTTGTCCGCCTGTCGCGCGGAACGGTTGAAATCCTTAATCTGCAAGGGCTTGAAGAACTTGCCGAAAAATAACGTACATGAATGGCGATTTTCCGATTGTTTGAAAATCAACCGACATCAAACCGATAAAAGAACATAAAAAGCCGATATTGCTATCGGCTTTTTTATCGCCATTCAATGGTGCAAACGCACAAAACGCACGTTTACAAGCTCAAACCAACGGTTTTAAGCGTCTTTTCCGCAAGCTGTCGAACGTTCAGCAAACAGTTTGTCCCTGACGACCGCAGCGTAAAATCTGTATCCGCCCGCAAAGTTGTATACTTCAAATCCGCGCCCCGCAAGTATGCGCGCGGCGATATAACTTCTCAGTCCGCTTTGGCAAATTACGTATACGGGTTTATCCTTATCGAGTTCTCCTGCCCTTTCCCGAAGTTCGTCAACGGGAATGTTGACAAAACCGTCTATGTTGCCCGTTGCAAACTCCTCTGCAGTTCTTACGTCAAGCAGAGTTACGCTTCCGTCTCTCGGCAGGGTCGGTTCGTCGTCGTAATACCATTGTCCGACAAGTCCGTCCCTGATGTTCTCCGCCATAAATCCCGCCATATTGACAGGGTCTTTGGCAGAAGAATACGGGGGTGCGTACGCAAGGTCAAGCTCGGTAAGGTCGGTAACTTTCATTCCCGCGCGGATTGCCGTCGCAAGTACGTCTATGCGTTTGTCCACGCCGTCAAAGCCGACAATCTGTGCGCCGAGCAAACGGTACGTTCCTTTTTCGAAAACGACTTTCATCGTCATGATTTTGCCGCCGGGATAGTACCCTGCATGGTTCATGGGAGAAAGAATAACTTTGTCGGCATCGATGCCTTCGCTTTTTGCCGTTCTTTCGTTAATCCCCGTTGCCGCTGCGGTAAGACGGAAAACTTTGATTACCGAACTTCCCTGTGCGCCGTTGTAACGGCTGTCCTTTTCGCATATATTGTCGGCAGCAATGCGGGCTTGTTTGTTGGCGGGTCCCGCAAGCGAAATAAGCGCGGGTTTGCCCGTCACGAAATTTTTGATTTGCACCGCGTCGCCCACTGCGTAAACGTCGGACACGGAAGTTTCCATACGTTCGTTGACGACTATGCTACCCTTTATGCCGAGTTCAAATCCCGCGTCTTTTGCAAGCGCGGTATCGGGCGCGACGCCTATGGCAAGCACCGCCATATCGCAAGAAATAGTAACGCCGTCTTTCAGTCTGACACCCAGAGATTTACCGTTGCTTTCAAAACCGTCAACCATTCCGCCGAGCACAAGTTTTACTCCTGCGGCACGCACTTCCGCGTGAATGAACGCCGCCATATCTCCGTCAAACGGAGCCATAAGTTGCGGCGCGGCTTCGACAAGCGTAACTTCCGTCCCCAGACGTCTGAGATTTTCCGCCATTTCTATGCCGATAAATCCGCCGCCGATGACTACGGCTCTTTCGGGTTTTGTCGCGTCGATATAGTCTTTTATGCGGAAAGTGTCTTCGACGTTGCGCACGGTGAAAATACGCTCGTCATCGATGCCGGGAAGATTGGGTCTTATCGGTTTTGCGCCCATAGAAAGCACGAGTTTGTCGTACTTTTCTTCGAAAACTTCGCCGCCAGACAGGTTCCTGACCGTAACGGTCTTGCGGTCGGGGTTGATTGCGACCACTTCGTGGCGGACTTTAACGTCAACTCGAAACCTTGCGTTGAAACTCTCGGGAGTTTGCAGCGTCAGTTCTTCCCTGTCCGATATTTCTCCGCCTATGTAATATGGCAACCCGCAATTGGCGTAAGAAATGTATCCCGATTTTTCGAATATCGTGATTTCGGCATCTTCGTCAAGCCGTCTGATACGCGCGGCCGCCGTTGCGCCGCCTGCCACTCCGCCTACTATAACAACTTTCATTATCTCACTACCTTGCCTTTATAGTTGATTATGCCCCCGAGGTCGGTTACGTCCGAGTACCCGAGATTACGCAGTATCCGCACTGCCGTTCTGCTTCTTGCGCCGCTGTGACAGTAGACAAAAAGCGGCGTGTTTTTGTCCGAAAACGTTTTGCCCGCGCTTTCTATCGACTGAAGCGGAATATTCCTGCTGCCGTCGATGTGTCCCGCAGCATATTCCGAAGGCGTGCGCACGTCAAGCAGTACCGCGCCTTGCGTGGACACGCACTTCTCTGCGCCGGCGTTAATGTCCGTATGACGGAAAAAGTCGAACAATCCCATACCTGTTTCCTCAAATCATTCTGAGAATTTCCGCCTTGGGACGAACGCCGACCGCACCGTTCACGACCTTGCCGTCTTTTATGACCACGAGCGTGGGAATGCTCATGACGTTGAACGCACCTGCAAGTTCGGATTCCTCGTCGACGTTGACTTTGCCGACCTTGATGTCGCCGCGCTCAGCCGCAATCTCGTCGACTATCGGGCTCATCATACGGCACGGACCGCACCAGCTTGCCCAGAAATCGATGAGCACGGGTATATCGGAACGGAGAACTTCTGCTTCGAAATTATTTTTTGTAATGTTTAATACTGCCATATTTCACCTCGCGGAATTTATTTTCAATGACAGTATATCCAACCTGAAAAATTTTTTCCGTAACAAAGTCACAAAACACCCGAATTTTTATGCGCACAAAGTCCTTCAAAAAAACAAAACCCGCTTTTAATGCGGGTTTTTTGAATTTAAGCAAATCGTCGCGTTGACTTAAATCAATCGCCTTTTTTCTGTTACCAGAAATAATGTCCGTTGAGTGCGCCGGTGATTATCGTGTAAAGAATAAGTCCGATACATACGCACATCAGCATTGCCTGAACCAAAGGCTTGTGCGTCCATCTGACAAACTTCTCAAACTTGCTGTTGTAGAATTCTTTTTCGAACCAGTTCTTGCAAGTAATCTGCATATAACCTCCGATCGACAAAGAGTTTGCGCGGACGAGATACCACAGTCCGAATCCGCCGGGGAAACCGCCGCCCATCGTTGCAAGACAGGCTATCAACGGAGACGCAAGGAAACCGACGTGCATAAGCGACACCGACGCGGAAAACTCTCCCGTAACAAAGATCCAGTTCCAAATAGTGTAAGCAATAACCCATGTAATTGTCGCCGCCTGATTGAAACCGTTGGTGAAATAATAGTCGTAACCTTCACCGGGACCGCCTGCAATACCGCCCCAAGAACCCCTCATAAACAGTACGCCGACGGCAAGCAGCAATCCGCTCACAAAGTTAAAATACTGTTTGTGTTTGAAGTCGGTAAACGTCGCTTCGAGTATGTTGACAATCATTGCCACCATAACGATGTACTGTGCATATATCCCGCCGAAATTGAAAATTACCGCAAATACGACAAGTATACGCAAAGTAATAAGTGTCGCAAGTTTGAGTTTTTCGAAAAAGACGGGTTTTGCAAAGAACAGCGTCAGCAGAGACGGGATCACGATGAACGGAATGTTTGCCCATATCGGATAAAATGCGGACATAACTGCCATAGCCGTGATTGCCGCCGTGAAAAGTACAAGTTTCACAACAAGTTCTGCTCTCGGTCTCTCCTGAAATTTGCCGATCTGCGGAACAAGATGTGCGTCCCTGTCAACTTTGACTTCTTCCGCAGTGTCTGCGGAATTCATAACGATGTTGTCTTCCATAAGATAACTCCTGTTAGTATTTGAGAAACTTCCCTTGTGCCAATTATATCAAAACAACCGAACTGTTGCAAGTCGTTTCCGCTCAAAGAAAAAGTCCACTTGTTTGAGTGAACCTGTGGAGCTGCTAACCGGATTTGTAAGTAGGACAGCCGTCCGACGAAATAGCAGATAGCGAACGTCAATATCCGCACAAAAAGGAAAGTTTTGCTTTGACGACTTCAAATCATCTCTGAATTTTTCGAAGTTGCCGACTACGCGGATATTTGCGCCGCGTCAGAGTCAGGTGAAAATACGGTTGCGGCGTAAAAAAAACCCACTCTGACGAGTGGGTTTGTGGAGCTGCTAACCGGATTTGTAAGGAGGACAGCCGTCCGACGGAATAGCGGCTAGCAAACGTCAATGTCCGCACAAAAAGGAAAGTTTTGCTTTGAGGACTTCAAATCATCTCTGAATTTTTCGAAGTTGCCAACTACGCGGATGTTTGCGCCGCGTCAGCGTCAGGTGAAAATACGGTTACGGCATAGAAAAAACCCACTCTGATGAGTGGGTTTGTGGAGCTGCTAACCGGATTTGTAAGGAGGACACCGTCCGACGGAATAGCGGATAGCAAACGTCAATATCCGCACAAAAAGGAAAGTTTTGCTTTGAGGACTTCAAACAATTTCGGAATTTTTCGAAGTCCCCGACTCTGCGGATGTTTGCGCCGCGTCAGCGTCAGGTGAAAATACGGTTACGGCATAGAAAA
>OKST01000053.1_pt1 | contig 106386 bp, 98 predicted proteins | sample 1606341 | NCBI WGS metagenome assembly OKST01 (sample SAMEA3879563, study PRJEB24766) | human gut metagenome | biome: human-associated habitat; feature: feces | place: USA | collected 1985/1987 | reverse complement strand
CAGACAGGCGGCAGGTGACGATACGCATACAGGACGACGGGGACGGCATCGCCGAAGCGGACCTGCCGCACATCTTCGACCGCTTTTACATGGGAAAAAGCGGAAAATCCGGCATCGGCCTTGCCTTGACGAAGGAGATCGTTCATCTGCATAGAGGGACGATCCGCGCGTATAACGGAGAAACCGGCGCCGTGTTTGAGATAACGCTCCCGATGGGCAGATAAATCAGGGCGTTTCGAGTAAGACAGAGAAATGTAAAAGCATTTCGACAGAGAAATTTAGCCTTGTAAAAGCGTTTTGATAGACAGCGCTTTTCGCATAGGGCATAATCCAGATGAAGTTCATGTTGGGAGGGCAAGCGTGTGGATATTGGAGGCAAGATCAAAAAGTCAAGAACGGATGCGAAGATCACGCAGGAACAAGCGGCACAAGCCCTTGGCATCAGCAGACAGACAATATCGAATTGGGAGAATGAGAGATCCTACCCCGATATCGTAAGTGTGCTTAAAATGAGTGATTTGTATAGCGTCAGCCTTGACTACCTCTTGAAAGGAGAAGGCCCTATGAAAGACTATCTGGATTATATCGAAGAAAGCACAAATACGGTGAAAAGCAAGACAAGGTTATCAAAACTGCTGGTGGTTTTGTCCTATCTGGTAATTTGGGCGTCCAATATTATGGCGTCATGGCGTTTTTCCGCGGGAAGTATTACGGAAGCACAGGCAGGTGGAGCCCAATGGATTATGCTCCCGGCCGCCACGATCGTTCTGTCTCTTTTGATAGGGAAAAACAATTATTGGGGAAAGTACAAGTGGCTGGCGCCGATTGGATTTGGCCTTATGTTCATGCTTTCCGTCTATGCGAGCTATGGCATGAGAGAAAGCTTGATCTTTAATCGGGTCGATTTGCAAACGCTCAGCTTTTTCTTTATCGGAACGATTGCTTCGATGATAGGGATGGTGCTTGGTCATGCACTTTTCGCGGACCCAAAAAGCAAAGAAAAGAGCAAGTAATATATGCTTGCCGATACATGAACTTTAATGGGCTGTTCTGGCAACAGCCCATTTCCAACGGACGAGAATGGATTTTCACGCAGAACCCGGAAGCATTTGGGATGGTAAGGTCGTGCATCAGAAGAGCCTTCTGGCAGGCACCTTGACGAAGATACATCCGAGACCGCCCTTTGAGGATTCGGAAAACTTAACATGGACCTTATTTTCGGTATGGTAGAATAAACAAGCGACAGCTTATGCTGTCCGGAGGCGACTGCAATGTAACGCCAGCCCTGCGGTTGCAGAATTACTTACAACGGAGAAAATGCATGACATTTGAAATTCACAGCAATATCACAAATCGATCCATGACCGTAGCTGCCCGCGCGATGCGCAAGGTGCTGCGGCGAAAACGCAGCATCCTTTGGGCCATTTTTGGCTGGAGCGTCTTTTTATTCAACGCATTGCTGCTGATCCCATTCGATGGAGAGCCGTTTACGCTTGATGTCAAAACGTTGATTTCCCTGCTGGCAGAGGTGATACTGCTGTCCGTTCTGCTGTTTCAGGACCGATTCAATGGCATGATCGCCCGCAAAAACGCGCTGGCGGGCACAAAGGAATATCATGTCGCATTCGGCGAGGATTCCTATACTGTCGTTACGGCGGCCACCACCTCCACCTTCCGCTACGAACTGATCGACGCACTGGCTGAGTCGCAGGACTACATCATCCTTCTGATGAAGAAACGCTATGTGCAGCCTCTGGACAAGCGTACTCTTACCGGCGGGACGGTGGAGGAATTCAAACGATTTCTTGAGGAGAAGACCGGAAAGACGTTCCGGCGTGTGAAATGAATGAATTTACTATAACGCCCTTTCGAGGGCTGCATTTGCTTCTGCTTTTGCTTACGGCAGCGGCGGTGCTGCTCATATTCTTGCTGCTGCGCGGAAAACCGGAAGCACGGCGCTCCCGGTTTCTGATCGGTGTGTGCTTTTTTAATCTCGCGCTGTTTGCCGGCTACAAGCTTTCGCTGTCCATGGACGCAGCGTATGTCCGTGCCTACTATCCCAACGGCTTCAACATTTTCAATGAGCTGCCGCTGCACCTGTGCAACATCAATCTGTTTCTGATCCCGCTGGGCGTGTGGAAGAGGAACCGCTCGATCATGGGCTTTTCCTTCTTTGTAGCGCCCCTCGGCGCACTGATGGCGCTGCTCTTCCCGGAGCCTCTGTTCTCCGGCTTTTCACTGTTCCTGCCGCGAATTTTCGGCTACTATGTGACCCACGCAATCCTTGTTGTCTGCGGCCTGAGTCTGGCGACGCTGGGCTTTTACCGCCCCGCCCCCAAGGATATCCCGCGGATCCTCAAGACCTTTGGCCTGCTTGCCGTAGGCGCTCATCTTATCAATCTCCTGCTACGCCTCACGCTCTGCCCGGAGGCGAACTACTTCTTCACCTACGGCGCGGAGATCGGTGTGCTCAAGCTGTTTTGGCGCATCATCCCGGCGCCGCTGCTCTACGGGCTGCCGGCACCGCTGATCCTTGCAGCCTATATGTACGCAGTCTGTGCGTTGTCCCGCCTGACGCGAGGCGCGGAAGAAGCGTCTTTTTCATAAAACAGGACACAAAAAGCGGCCTTGGGCGCGATGAACTGCCCCACTTTTTTGGTGGTTGGCAGTTGAACGCTGCCGGCCGCTTTTTATGCATCGGACAAAGCGGAGCGCTTCTGCGCTCCGCAGCAGGATATCAGAAAAGGCGGGCTGAGGCGCGCCGGGGAAGGAACAAGGTCAACAGAACCGAAGAAGGAGCGCGAGCAAAGGCTCACTGGGGCGCTTCCGGGAAGAATTCACCGTGCACCGCGTGCACGGCTTTTTCATATTCCGGCTCGCTGATGCCAACGGTGATGTTGATCTCCCGCGTGCCCTGCACGATCATCCGCACGTTGATGCCGGCACGTCCGAGCGCACAGATCAGACGGCCGGAGACGCCCGGCCTTCCCGCCATGTCCCGTCCGACGATGGACACCATGGCAAGCCCGTCTGCAACGCAGATGCTGTCCGGGCGGACGGCGGCGGAAATGTCCGACAAAAGCGCCTCGCGGCAGGCGGAGACCGCCGCGGCCGGGGCGATGAACGAGATGCTGCCAAGCCCCGTTGCGATGTGGTCAAAGGGGATCTCGTGCGTTTCGAGCACCGAGAGGATCCTGCGGCAGTAGCCTACGGCGCTGTTCATATTTTCCTTCTCCACCTGTATGGAGCAGTAGCCCTTGCGTCCCGCGATTCCCGTGACGGGACAGGGGGCGGGGAATCCTTGCGCCGACACAAGAGTACCCGGTGCGTCCGGCTGCATCGTGGAGCGGATGTGAATGGGAATGCCCATACGCCGGGCTGGCGTCACCGCGTCCTCGTGCAGCACGTTGGCGCCCATATACGCAAGCTCCCGTACCTCGTCATAGGCCATGGCGGGAATCGCCCTTGCGCTGGGCACGATCGCAGGATCGGCACGGAAGATGCCGGGCACATCCGTCCAGTTTTCGTAGGCATCCGACCCGGAGGCGCTTGCCAGCAGCGCTCCGGAGATATCCGAGCCGCCGCGCGGCAGCGTGTGGATGCGGCCGTCCGCGCCGCCGCCGTAGAAGCCGGGCATGACGGCACGCTCCATGTCGCGGAGCCTGCGCATTAGCGCCTGCTCCGCCAGCTTGTGCTGCGGGACGCCGTCAGCGTCAAAGAAGTGCAGCTCCGCCGGGTCGAGAAACGGCCAGCCCAGCAGGGCTGCCAGCATCCGCCCGCTGAGATATTCGCCGCGGCTGGCACAGTATGCCGCAGACGCGCCGGAGCGCAGGTCCTTTTCGATCTGCCGGAGTTCCGCCTCCAGATCGATGCCGAGACGGAGCTCCTGCGCGATCTGCCGGAACCTCGCAGCGACAGGTGCAAAGGCAGCTTCGGGGTCTGCGCCTGTTTTTACAGCGGCATGGCAGTCATACAGCAGATCCGTTACCTTTTTGTCCTCCGCAGAGCGCTTTCCCGGGGCGGAGACCACGACAAAGCGCAGCTCCGGGTCTGCCGATACGATGCGCTTTACCTGCCGGAAGCGGGCTGCGTCTGCCAGAGACGTGCCGCCGAATTTTGCTGTTTTCATAGGGCGTCTCCCTTCAAAAGATCGTCCATATCGTAAAGACCGGGCTGCCTGCCGCAGAGGAAGACGGCAGCCCGCAGCGCACCCTCTGCGAACAGCCGCCGGTCATGCGCCTCGTGCTTCAGACTCAGCGTTTCGGCTCCGGTCGAGATCAGCACCTCGTGGATGCCGGTCACACTGCTGAGGCGGATGGAGGATATGCCGATCTCGCTGTGAGTTCGCGGTGAAAAGCCGCTGCGGCCGCACACAAGCGCTGCCTCCGGCCGCTCTTTTTGAACGGCGGCAGCGAGCATACGCGCCGTGCCGCTCGGGGCGTCCGCCTTGCGGCTGTGATGCGTCTCCACGATCTCGATCTCCGCCTCCGGAAACAGGCGCGCGGCCTCGCGCACAAGGCTGCGGAGCGCCGCAATGCCGAGACTCATGTTGCCGGAAAAAAAGATGGGGACATGCTCTGAGGCGCGCTCGATGCGCGCGCGCTCCTGCTGCGTGTGTCCGGTAGTGCCGATCACGATGGGAAGGCCGTGCTCCAGCGCAAAGCCAAGCGCGCTTTCGGTCGCGGTGTGAAAGGAAAAGTCGAGCACGACGTCGGCAGATTCCCGGATCTCAGAAAAGGACGCAAACGCACCGTTTCCGCTGCGGCTGACCATGGGCCCTGCGGTGCAGTCCGCAAATCCGGCGTCCAGCAGCGCGCGAAGCGCTCTGCCCATCGCGCCGTTTGCTCCGTGCAGAAGGATCTTTGTCATCTCAAACACCCCATGCTTCGAGCGCGTTCAGAAGGACGGCCCGGCTTCCTTCCTCCATCGGGGTAAGCGGCAGACGCAGCGTGTCGGTGCCGTAGCCCATTTTTGCCAGCGCCGCCTTGACCGGAATGGGATTGACCTCGGAAAACAGCGCGTCGATGACGGGCAGCAGACGGCACTGGAGCGCCGCAGCGCCGCGCACATCCCCGGAGAAGAACAGCTCGCACAGCTGAACCGCCTCCCTGGGCAACACATTGGAGAGTACGGAGATGCAGCCCTCGCCGCCCATGGCGAGAATCGGCACGATCTGATCGTCGTTGCCGGAATAGACGTCCAGACGCGCCGCTGCCCTGTGAAACAGCGATACGATCTGCGAGAGGTTTCCGCTTGCCTCCTTTACGGCGGCAATGCGCGGATGCCCCGCAAGCGCGGCGCAGGTCTCGGGCAGCAGGTTGCAGCCCGTGCGGGAGGGAACGTTATAGAGGATCACGGGCCTGTCCGATGCGTCCGCGATGGCGGTATAGTGGGCGATCAGCCCGCGCTGTGTGGCCTTGTTATAATAGGGCGTCACCACCAGACAGGCATCCGCTCCGACGGTGCAGGCAAACCGCGTCAGCTCGACGGCTTTTTCGGTGCAGTTTGCGCCGGTGCCTGCGATGACCGGCACGCGTCCGGCGGCCCGCTTTACGGCAAATGCGATCGTCTGGCGGTGCTCCTCGGCGGTCATTGTGGACGCCTCACCCGTTGTGCCGCAGGTGACAAGCCCGGCAATGCCGCTTTCGATCTGCCAGTCTATGAGTCTGCCGTAGGCCTCATAGTCGATGGCGCCGGAAGATGTCATCGGGGTGGCAAGCGCCGTGGCGATGCCGCGGAAAAATGTTTTCTGTTTCATTTGAGCTACCTCCTGTTTCTGTAGGTCGTCAAGTTCTTCTTTCCTGTTTGAGCTTTTCCAGAAATGCCTCGAGACGATCCATGCCGCGTTCGAGCGTCTGCTCGCCGCAGCAGTAGGATATGCGGATATGCCCCTCTGTTCCGAAGCAGCTTCCGGGTACTGCTGCGACCCCGGCCTCCGCGATCAGACGAAGGCAGAACGCCTCGGAGCAAAGGCCGAAGGCACGGATATCCGGGAAGGCATAAAACGCGCCCTCCGGGACGGGGCAGCATAGTCCCATCGCATGGAGGCGGCGCAGCACCAGCGCCCGTCTTTTTGCGTAGGTCTCGCGCATTGGCGCCGTGTCGGTTTCCAGCGCCGTCTCACAGGCGGCCTGGAGCATGCTGGGCGCGCAGGTCAGAATATGCCCGTGGAGCGCAGTGAGCTTTCGGATGACCGGCGCGCTGCCCATGAGATATCCGATGCGCCAGCCCGTCATCGCCCACGGCTTTGAAAAGCTCTGGGCGATCAAAAGCCGCTCCCGCAGGCCGGGCAGGGCCTCAGGATCCGGACAGGGCCGCGTGCACAGCCCGCGGTAAACGTCGTCGCAGAGTATAAAGATGGGCCTGTCTCCGACCGCGCGGCAGACGGCCGCAAGGGAGGCTTCCGTATATACCGCGCCGGTTGGATTGTTCGGGCTGTTGAGCACGAGCGCCTTTGTCCGCGGCGTGATGGCGGCGCAGACCGCTTCATATGTCAGCTGAAAGCCCATCCGGGCGGTGTCCAGATACACGGGAACAGCGCCTGCGAGCCGTGTCACGGTCTCGTAAAGCCCAAAGGCGGGCGTCGGGATCACGACCTCGTCGCCGGGGTCGAGGACGCCGGTCAGCGCGCAGTAAATGGCTTCCGTTGCACCGGCGGTGACGAGGATCTCGTCCGCTCCATAGTCAAGCTGACGCGTTTTTGCCTCATAGGCGGCGATCTTTGCACGAAGCGAAGCGCTGCCCTGGTTTGCGGTGTAGTGGGTACTGCCGCCTGCAAGTGCGCGGACGGCGGCCTCGCATATGGGTGCGGGCGTGGGAAGATCCGGCTCGCCGATGGTCAGCACGATGCAGTCCTCACGCTCTGCGGCAAGGGCGGTATAGCGGCGAATGGCGCTCAGAGAAAGCCCGCCGAGCGAGGTGCAGAGCCTGTCTACCATACTGCGCCTCCCGCGACTGTCTCAAAATAGCGCACGCCGGCCTCAAGCACGCGCTCGTCAAAATCGAACGCCGCCGTGTGCAGCGCCGATGTCTCGCCGCAGCCCAAAAACAGAAACAGGCCGGGAAGCCGCCGCTGATAGTATGAAAAATCGTCGCTTGCCATGGTTGGCGCAGTCAGCGCCTCGATGGGAAACAGCGCAGAAGCCCTGCGGAGCAGATCGGGCGGATTCACAACAGCGGGGTAGCCCTCGCTGAAATGGACGGCGGCCGCACAGCCGCTGGTTTGCGCGACATGGCGGCTGATCGTCTCCAGCGCCTCCCGGATGCTGCAAAACGCAGCATCATCGAGCGCGCGCAGACTGCCCTCCAGCCGTGCGCTTCCGGCAACTGCATTGCGGACGCTTCCGGCCTCCATGCGCCCGAAGCCGAGCAGACTTTGCGGAGCCTGCGGAAGCGGCAATGCCGCGGCCCGGCTGTAAAACTCCACGCAGGCTGCGAGCGCGTCACGGCCGGAGACGGCGGAGCAGAAATGTGCGCAGCGCCCCTCGGCGGTGAACGTCACCTCGGCCGAGCGCGCCATCATGGCGCCGGGCAGACCGGCGATCATCCCGGCAGAAAGACCCGGCCAGAGGTGCAGGGCAAATACGGCTTTGACGCGCAGACGCTCCAAAACCCCTGTCTCGCAAAGCCGTCTGGCGCCGCCGGTCGTTTCCTCGGCGGGCTGAAACAGCAGCAGAATGTTGTGCGGAAGCGCCTGCTTCGTGCGGAGCCTGCGGCCAAGCTCCAGCACCATCGCCATGTGCCCGTCGTGCCCGCAGGCGTGCATTTTTCCGCTGTGCTGAGAGGCAAACGGCAGACCTGTCTGTTCCGCGATGGGCAGCGCATCCATTTCCGCGCGAAATGCCAGCGTATCCGCCGCTCCGAAGTCAAAATAAGCGCACACAGCGCTGTCAAGTGGGAAAAGCACCTCGCAGTCGAGCGTGCCGAGGACATCTTGTACATAGTCCATGGTCTTGGGCAGCTCGTCGCCCAGCTCGGGGATGCGGTGCAGGGCGCGTCTGTCCACTGTCATGGGGGTGAGCGTTTGCATATCTGAAACCCTTTCTTGTGCGTGCTTGAATGTCATGCGCCTGCGGCTCAAAGCTCCCGCAGGGCGTCCACCAGCGCCGTCTTGGCGGCGGAGGTCTCATCCTTACGCTTGATGATACGCGCGGGGCATCCGGCAACCACGGTGTCGGGCGGTACGTCCGAGATGACGACCGCGCCCGCCGCAACGACTGCGCCCCTGCCGATGCGGCAGCCCTCGATCACCACTGCGTTTGCACCGATGAGCACCTCGTCCTCCACGACGACGGGCGTCGCGCTTGCAGGCTCGATCACGCCGGCGAGCACCGCGCCTGCGCCGATGTGGCAGCGTGCGCCGACCGTTGCGCGGCCTCCAAGCACCGCGCCCATGTCGATCATGGTTCCTGCGCCCACGCTTGCGCCGATGTTGATGATGGCGCCCATCATGATGACCGCGCCCGCCCCGATCTCGACCTGTTCGCGAATGATGGCGCCCGGCTCGATCCGGGCACGTAGATCCTTCGTGTCCAGCAGAGGAACGGCTGAATTGCGGCAGCTGCTTTCGATCACGATATCGGCAATAGCGTCCTGCTGCGCCTCGATGGCGGGGCCGATGTCCCGCCAGTCGCCAAACACGATTTTTGTCCCGTCTCCCGCCGGAAAGACTCTTGCATTCGGAAAGCTCGTGGGCGAGCGTTCCCAGAGGTAGACCTTGACTGGCGTTTTCTTTTCGGCAGTGCGGATATATTCGATCAGTTCCGCTGCGTTCATGTGTGCGCTCCTTTTCATGCTTATTTACTGTAAATTCATCATATCGGATACTTCGATGCAATACAATGCACAGCAATGCGCAGATTATTGCAAAAAATGCTCATTTCTTTGCCACAATGTCAAGTGATGAATTAAGAAAATAAACATATAGCCATCTTCTCCACAAAGAAAAATAAATCACTGTCGATTCCAGTGTAGATAAATTTTCTTTTGCCTTCTTCATAAGGAACTTTTCTGTGTTTGTAGGCGGAAAAACATTTACATTCTTGCTCTTGAATACAACTTAAAAAAATGCTATACTTGCATATAAGTATCTGCCTATACTTTCGGCAGATTGATTTTTGCGCATTAGTTAGAGGCAGCTAACCGCAAGGAGGTGTTGACTTATTATTATTTCATACCCTGAGGATCGTTTTGTTCCCTCCGCTGTAAGCATTGCTGCATCAGGTCAGATTATGCAGGCGAATAAAACAGCCGATAATCAATATCTCATTCCCCTCATGGATGGTATTATTGAAAACATTGATATTGCCGATGGAATATTGTTGACAACATCAGAGTTTGTTTCACAGGAAGATATTGAAATGACAACAACACACGACGATTTGAGCCTGTTTCAGATTTCTTTTTGCATTGATGGCAATATGGAGTGGTCTTACATCAATAACGAGGTTGTTCATCAATTTCAAATTGCGGCACAGCAGAGCCAAGTACGCTACGGAACATTTAAGGAGTGCCGAAGTAAAATAAGCGGAAACAGAAAATTCAAAGGCATCAGCATTACTTTGGATGAAAAAATCTTTGAGCAAATTTTCACCTGTATCAAAATAAGGGGGGCATTATATGATACAAGAAAAACAGCGCCCGTAAGAGTATATACCTACACACCAAACATCAGTAAAATTCTCTCTGAAATCCTTGCTTGCAACTTTTGTGATGAAATGAAAAAGCTCTATCTGCAAGGAAAAATTTTTGAGTTAATTGCTGTTTACTGCGACGAGGTTATTTGCAAATCTCCTACAAATGACTTTGGCATCCGTATTAGTGTGGAAGATTACAATGCGCTGTTGAAGGCACGGGAATTTATTAGTGAGAACTTCGCCCACCCCCTCACAATTCCAATTGTTGCAAAGGCGATTGCTATCAACGAGCAAAAATTAAAGGATGGATTTAAGCGGTGCTTTGGAGTTACAGTTAATGATTATGTTGTAGAAAAACGGCTGGAAGCAGCGATACGATTATTGAAAACTGGAAAACATACAGTGCAGGAAGTGACATGGATGGTGGGGTATTCTCATACGGGATATTTCATCGAGCTTTTTCGGAAGCATTATGGAATATCCCCCGGCGAAATGTTAAAAAACAACAGATAAGAACTTCATGTAAGTCTGAAAAGACCGCATGAAGTTCTTTCTTTTGTGATATAGGAACTTCCGATAGTGACACTATGCAGAAAATCATCGTGCTATACTAATAGCGGTTAGCGTTATCTAACCAAAAAACTCGGAGGTTATTGCTATGAGCAGAACAAATGAAAACAAATTAAAAATGAAAGACATTGCAACCATAGGCATCTTTAGCGCACTCCTTTTTGTGGTGACAATGGTAGCAGGAGCTTTGATGGGAATTAGCATGGTGTTGAATATGTATTCCGTTGCGGTTGTTGCCGTTTTATCTGCGCCGCTTTATATGCTGATTATGGCAAAAGTACATAAGAAAGGCGCAGTCTTATTGACTTTTGCTATTGTCGGCATTCTATGGGGGCTGTTTGGCGGTATTTTTGTCTTGATTTGGATGTTAGGGTTTGGCGTTGTAGGCGAAGTCCTTGCCAGCAAATCAAAGTATCAGAATTACAAAATGCTTACCGTTTCTTTTGGATTGTATTCAGTTGGATATTATTTAGGTGCCATCGCACCCCTCTATTATTATCCCGCATTTTGGTATGGATTTGACCGTCCAAAGGAAACCGTGGATGCAATGATTGCAGCAGCACATTCTACGGCTGGGCTTGCTGCAATTCCGGTTACATTGATCGCAATTGTGATAGGTGCTGTAATTGCAAAGAGAATGTTGAAGAAGCATTTTGAAAAAGCAGGAGTGATTTAATGCACCGCATAGACCCCCGGATAGTGATTATTCAGATTGTGCTTTCAGGGATATGTGCATTTTGGATTTTTAAGCCGTTAGCCATGCTTTGTGAAGTGCTTTTTCTGATGAGCTTTCTGTTATATTTGCAACACCCGAAGGAGGCCTTGCGGCTGGGCGTATGGTTTGCGTTCCTTGTCGGATTGTATGCCTTACTGAATGAGAGCAACGCTCCGCAAATCATAGTCCAGCCCGTTTTCCTATTACGCAAGCTCTCTCCCTTACTGGGCGTAATGGTTTTGTCGCTAAAGGCGTTGACCGTGAGTGAGCTATTCATGGGGCTTCAAAAATTACATTGCCCTAAATCAGCTACGCTTGCGCTTGCTGTTGCATTGCGATTTATTCCCACCATTCGCCATGAGCTTGAACAGATTAGAAACGGCATGAAAACAAGGGGCGTCCCCTTAAATGTGATTACTTTTGCAAAAGCTCCTGCCATGACCACAGAATACATGATTATTCCCTTTATCATGCGCTGTATAAAGGTAGCGGATGAATTGTCTGCGGCTGCGGTCACTCGTGCAATTGAAAATCCTGTGCCAAGAGGGATGAGAGTTCCTCTGAAAATCAGAATAAAGGATATTGTGTATCTGATGATGGTGATTTGCTCTAATATCGGAACACTTCTTTATTCATTATGCGGGTAGCGCGGAGGTTCAGAATGAGTATGATCACAATAAGAAATTTACAATTTCAATATGATGCCGCCCCGGAGATAAATGCTCTTTATGGAATTGATTTAGAAATTCGTAAAGGAGAGTGCATTGTTTTAACGGGAGAAAGTGGCTGCGGGAAAACAACTTTAACACGATGCATCAATGGTTTAATACCCAACTTTTTTGAAGGAACACTTACCGGAGAAATATTGTACGAGGGTGTTCCAGTAAACAAATTGGAACAGTATGAGCTTAGTCGCAAAATTGGCACAGTGTTTCAAGATCCCCGTTCACAATTTTTTGCAGTAAACACAACGGACGAAGTAGCTTTCGGGTGTGAAAATCTTGCCTTTTCCACGGAGCGGATAAATCAGAACGTGGACGCCGCATTCTCCCGAATGAATATTGACGTACTGCGAGATCGGAGTTTATTTGGGTTATCCAGCGGCGAAAAACAGCGGCTGGCAGTTGCTTCTATCTATGCAATGGATACCGATGTCATTGTTTTGGACGAACCGACGGCAAACCTTGATGGAGAAACAATACAAAGTCTCCGTGAGCTTTTATTTACACTAAAAGCCGAGGGGAAAACTCTCATTATTTCTGAACACCGCCTTTCCTGGCTTGTAGGAATTGCCGACCGATATGTATATATGCGCAAAGGGAGAATTGAAAAAATATGGGGTGCGGCGGAGGCTGCTTGCCTTTCGCCCGATGTGCTGCGAGAATACGGTTTACGCAGCATACAAAATGTGCTTTTTCCTACAAAGAAAACTCCTGCGAGGTCTGATGCAAACGAGCTGACGTGTCAAAACCTCTGTATTTACTACGGAAAGCAGGAAATTATCCATAATTTGAATTTTCGCTTTACATGGGGCGAAGAAGGTCGGATTATCGGAATTGTCGGTGCGAACGGTTCCGGGAAAACAACATTTTCTAAAGTGCTGTGCGGACTTATGGCACCGCGAACTGGGGAAATTCGTCTGAACGGCAAAAAAATGACCGATAAAGAACTGCTGAAAAAAACATACTTTGTTATGCAGGACGCAGATTATCAGCTTTTTACGGAAAGCGTTACACATGAAATGGAATTGGCGGCACGAAAAAATAAGCAAAAAAACGTTCATGCTTCAAAAGAGGAAACAACAAACATTCTTGACAGGTTCGGCTTGGCCGAATATTCCGAAAGACACCCGCTATCCTTGTCCGGTGGACAAAAGCAGCGGGTCACGATTGCTGCGTCCATCGCTGCAAAATCGGATATTCTTGTTTTGGACGAGCCGACGAGTGGGCTTGACGGACGGAATATGCTCCGTCTAAAGAATATTCTGCGTGAACTGAAAAAACAGGGAAAGCTGATTTTCATTGTAACCCATGACGCAGAATTTCTTGAAGGATTAACAGATGAATTACTGACTATTTCAAATAAGGAGGAAAACATGGGAAAAAGAGAAAAACAGCAATCGCCTTTAAGGGGTATTTTGCAGTTTGCCAGTCAGAGGAAAGGACTTTTGAGGATTTCCGTTGTCCTTTCTGTTCTGTCCTCTGCGTTTGGTATGGTTCCATACGCTGCTGTAGCTGTGTTGCTTGGGAAAGCGTTAGACAATGCTTTGACCATAGAATGGGCAGTCAGCTTGACCTTGGTGGCTTTAGCAGGATATTTTCTAAAACACTTTCTATATTCAAAATCAACCCTATGCTCCCACAAGGCAGCGTATGAAATCATACAGAATATCCGCTGTGCAATTATGCGGAAGATGTCAAAAATGTCTATGGGGACAATACAGGAAAAATCTTCCGGCGAATTTAAGCAGTTGGTCATTGATGATACGGAACGACTTGAAGGACAGATTGCTCATGCCATTCCCGAAATGACAGCAAGTATTCTCATTCCGATTTTTGTGTTTGCCTATCTGCTTTTTGTGGATTGGCGTATGGCGCTTGCTTCTCTTGCTTCGGCTGTTTTGGGAAATGTTATCTATTATAGCATGATGATAGGGCGCAGCGAGAGGATGAAAGAATATATGTCCGCGAATGGAGATATGAACGCAACCATTGTTGAGTATGTAAATGGTATGGAAGTTATCCGTATGTTCAATCAGACTGCTTCTTCGATGGGACGGTTTAAGGGAGCAGTATTGAAAGTGCGGGATATTACTACCGCATGGTATAAGCACTGCTATCCTTTTATGAGTATCAGTCAGGTTGTTATGCCCTCAACGATTGCATTTGTTTTGCCCGTCGGCGTTGTACTTCTTTCGGGTGGTGCTACGACATTAAACGAGGTTATTTTATGTATTCTTCTCTCTATGGGGCTTGTTGGCTCTTTACAGGCAATGATTGAGTTTTGGCATGACATTGCCGCAATTTATGAGATCCAGCCCCGTATTCAGGCACTTTTAGAAGCAAAGGAGTTGCCCGAGCCGATAGAAGCACAACACAGTAGCGGCAATGATGTGGAGCTGAAAGATGTTCATTTCAGCTACGGAGCAATCGAGGTTATCCATGGCGTTTCCTTTACGGCAAAGGCTGGGACAGTCACAGCGTTGGTAGGTCCGTCCGGTTCGGGGAAATCAACTCTGGCAAAACTCATTGCCCGCTTTTGGGACGTGAGCGCGGGTGCGGTAACTGTGGGCGGCGCGGATATTCGCAATCTGCCGTTATCCGAGCTTTCCGAAAAAATCAGTTATGTTTCACAGGATAATTTTCTGTTCAATATGAGCCTGAGGGACAATATCCGAATCGGTAAGCCGGATGCTACGGATGCAGAAGTAGAACGGGCTGCGTCACTGGCGAGATGTGATGACTTTATTGCCCGCTTCCCTAAGGGTTATGATACCAACGCCGGGGATGCAGGTGCCCGCCTTTCGGGAGGGGAACGGCAGCGTTTGGCGATTGCGAGGGCAATTCTAAAGGACGCTCCGATTATTATTCTTGATGAAGCTACGGCGTTTACCGACCCGGAGAATGAAGATAAATTGCAGCAGTCCATTGACCATCTGACAAAAGGGAAAACGCTGATTGTGATTGCGCACCGCCTGTCCACTATCATGTACGCAGATAAAATTTTAATGTTGGAGGACGGTTCGATTTCAGCGGCAGGAACCCATGAGCAGCTATTATCTTCTTCGCAGACCTATTTGGATATGTGGAAAGCCCATATATCGGCAATGGATTGGAGTATGAACAAGGAGGTGGAAATATTATGCTGAAAGTAATTAAACGAGTATTGCGTTTGAGTGGTGATTTGTCAAAGCGTATCTATGCGAGTTTTGTATTCAGCTTTATAGACTCAATTATGGCAATGTTCCCTGTCGGGGCTGTGTTCTATACCCTCACAAAAATACAGAACAACAAAGCATTTGCAGGGAATGACTGGCTTGTACTTTTTGGAATACTGATAATCTCTCTTGTTGTCCGCATGGTGTTCAAATACTTAGTGTATAGCTTTCAAAGCACAGCGGGATTTGAGTTTGTTTCCAGAGAGCGAATTACGTTAGGAGATAAGCTGCGTAATGTGGGTATGGGCTTTTTCCATGAGCGAAATATGGGGGACATTACAACAACGGTTACAACTGACCTTAATTTTTTGGAAAACTACTCCATGCACATTCTTGACCGTGTAACAACCGGAATGGTAAACATGGTGGTGATCAGCATATTCATTCTGATGTTTGACTGGCGGCTTGGTGTGATTTTTATTTTAGGTGTTCTCTGCTCGTTCCTGATTTATGGGCGTATGCAGAAAAAGGGAGAAGAGCTGACTGCAAAACAGCGGCAGGTACAGGCTGCTTCTGTTGAGGCTACGTTGGAATATGTGCAGGGAATATCCGTCATCAAATCATTCAATATGGCAGAGAAAAATTTAAGTGGCATTGAAAAGGCTTATGAAAAAAGTATGGAAGCGTCTTACGCTCTTGAACGGGATTTCGCACCTATGAATGTGGCATATTCTATGGTTTTCCGTGTAGTTGCCTGCGCTATCATATTAGTATCACAGATTTTCGCTTTAGGCGGGGAACTGGATTTTTCAAGCCTTGCGGTTATCCTCATTGCTTCATTCTCTATTTTCAATTCTGTAGAGGTAATGGGGCAAATGACCGCCATGATACGCTCCATGGAAGCAAGCCTTGACCGTGTGGAACGGATTAAGGGAGAAAAGAATATTGATGACGGGGGCGGAGATATTTCCTTAAAAAGTTATGATATTGTCTTTGATCATGTTAGCTTCTCCTACGAACAGGGAATGAAAATTCTTGATGATGTCAGCTTTACCATTCCGCAGGGAGGAATGACCGCCATAGTCGGGCCTTCCGGCGGTGGAAAGACAACGATTACCCGTCTGATCTCCCGCTTTTGGGATATTCAAGGCGGTAGCATTACCATAGGTGGCAAAGATGTTCGGGAATTTACATCTGACAGCCTTTTGAAAAATATGAGCATGGTATTTCAAAATGTCTATTTATTCAAAGATACCACTGAAAACAATATTAAGTTTGGTTGCCCGGAAGCAAGCCATGAGCAGGTTGTAGAAGCAGCTAAAAAGGCACGCTGCCATGACTTTATTTCCTTATTACCAGAGGGCTACAATACCATGATTGGAGAGGGCGGTTCTACTCTGTCCGGCGGTGAAAAACAGAGAATATCCATTGCCCGCGCCATGCTGAAAAATGCCCCTGTCGTCCTTTTGGACGAGGCCACCGCAAGCGTTGATCCCGAAAATGAAGTGTATTTGCAGCAGGCAATCAGCACTTTAGTAAAAGATAAGACACTGATTGTAATTGCACACCGCCTGTCTACCATTCGGGACGCAGAGCAGATTTTAGTCATCGACAACGGGAAACTTGTTCAGCATGGAAAGCATGACGAGCTTGTTTTACAGGAGGGTATTTATCAGAAATACTGGAATATTCGCCAGAACGCAAAGGCATGGAAAGTAGCACAGTAGATTATGATCCTCAATTCGTTAATCTGAAAGATTTTGCGAGCACCGATCCATGAGAAAAATAGTAACGGTGGGTAAGGATCGTCCCTTGCCCTCCATTTTCCTGCACAAAAGTACAATTGCCTAAACCTTATCTAACAAACAAGGACTATATCTTTGTCTTCTGCTTCTTCACCGTATATGAGCATTGACTTTGCAGCATTCAGCCTATAGCAGGAACTCTCAAGGTTTCACTTGCGAAATGGCAGAATCCCTGCTATAATGTTTATGTAAGTTTCAGAATTGCCACCGAGCAATTACAGTGAATGAGTAGCACAGTGCCTGAGGATGAAAGCCTTCAGGCACTTTTTTGTTTCTTCTGCCTCTCACAAACAGAGGCACAGGCGGGGACGGCGGGGAGTATGCCCCCTCCCTGCTATCAATTTCATATCTGGGATCCTTGGGTCCAAAAGCGCTTAGAGAGCTTCGGTTCTTTAAGCGCTTTTTTATATAGATCGGAGCCTAACCGCTCCCTTACCCTTTGCTCCGGGGAGCCTTTCGGCACACCCGTACAGATAGATATTACATGCAGGAATGCAGAAAGGAAATGTCAGTGGAAGACGATTACATGATGGTGATCATCCCGTGTATTGCGGAGATTGCCGCCTCAGATACGCCTGAACGAGTCAAAAAGCTCCGCCTTGGAGCCGTTAGCGAGCTTCAGCGGTATCTGCATTATTACCGGCAGCTTGGCTATATGCCGAAGCTGCTCTATGCCATTGCAGACAAGAAATGCCGGATGATAGTCTCCGCCACAACCAAGGCGGAGATGCAAAAGCTAATCCGACCCAATTGTCCGCACTATGACGGAGCCGGATTTATCCCAGCTGCTTACAGTGTCCCGGAAGAAGAACTCATCTGTTGGAGCGAAACATCCCTGAAAGGGCCGCTGACCGCAGAGGGCTTTCAGCGGTATATGGAGCTTTTTAAGCAGGTGCTTCCGGAAGAAAGCCGCAGACTCGCGTTGTGAGGTGATACAGATGGGTAACATCGGGAATACCGAGCATGCGTTGACCTTTGCGGATCTGCGTGTTCACTACTATACCGGACGGAGCTACCTCATCTCCGGCGAAGGCCGAGATAAGGTATTCGGCTATCGGCACGGCGTGATGACCGATATCGGAGATCTGCCGGAAGCCGAATGGACCCGGCTGGCAAAACAACTGATCCGGCAATCCGGTGAGCAGGAGCTATATCAGCAGCTTTTCGCATGGGAAAGAGAACAAAGCCATTGGGAACAAAGTCCTTCTCAGTTTGAACTGGATGTGCTGAGTTTGCATATGGCGCGGCTGCCGGACAATCCGGCGTGGTGCGATTTTATTCCATTCAACCGGAAATATCGCCCTGAAGTGCTTTGCAATGCAGAGATTCTTTGGCTCAAGTGTTCCGGCTGCGGAAAACGCCACGAAATGACAGGAACGCAGTTCAAAAATATCCGTGACAGAAGCGATGGTAAGCTGTACTGCCGGAAATGCGGTGATTGGATGCCGGTCCACCCATGCGCTCATCCTAAGGAAGGGGGTGATGGGAACGGATAAAGTCGTCATCGTTGTCAAGGACGGAATGGTTTGGGAAGTATTCGGAGCCTGCCCTTACAAATTCGATGTTGAGATCCTGGATATGGATTTTAACGGAGCCGACCCTGACGCAGAGAATGCCGCACAGGATCGGCTTCAGACTGTCCGGCAGTATCTCAGCAAAATCTATTAACAAAAAGGAGAAGCATTATGCGAGAAAAGAACAATACCAATCTGGAACGGATGCGCGAACTGATCGAGCGGCTCACAGAGGCGGACATCGCCTACTACAAAAATGACGCTCCTATTATGACGGATCTGGAATATGACCGACTGACAGAGGAGCTCGCCTCTTTGGAGCATGATACCGGGCTGGTGCTTTCCGGCTCGCCGACGCAGAAGGTTTCCGGAGAGATTTTGGAAAGCCTGGCGGAGGTGCGGCATACAAAGCCCATGCTGTCCGCAGGCAAGACGAAGTCCATTGAGGATCTGATCCGGTTTGCAGCAGGGCGTGCTGTTCTGCTGACCTGGAAGATGGACGGGCTTACGCTGGTTTTGCGGTATGAGTACGGAAAACTGAAGCAGGCCATCACCCGCGGCCGCGAGGGTATCATCGGCGAGGATGTGACCCACACGGTGCGCACCTTCCGAAATGTGCCCTTGACGATCCCCACGAAGGAATCGTTTGAGGTGCGCGGAGAGGGCGTCATCTCATGGGAGAGCTTCCGCAGAATCAATGCCAGTCTGGAGGAGCCCTATACCCATCCGCGGAATCTGGCCTCCGGCAGCACGCGAAAGCTTGACGCCGGTGAGGCAAGCAAACGCCGGTTGGAGTTCTGGGCTTTCGAACTGGTCAGCGACCATCTGGAACCTGAGAGCAAGCTTGCGCAGCAGCAATTTCTGCAGCGCAGCGGTTTCTCGGTTGTGCCGTATATCTTTTTGGATGCCGGGCACAGCGAGCAGGACATCCGAGATACAGTCGCCGGCATGGAACCCAAAGACTTCGCATATCCGGTGGATGGTCTCGTCATGGAATATGAAGACCTCCGCTATGGCAAAAGCCTTGGAGCAACCGGACATCACGAGAATCGCCTGATTGCGCTCAAGTGGGCCGATGAACTCTATAGCACGCGTTTTCGCGGCGTGGAGTTGGCCACGACCAGAACCGGTATGGTAAGCATCACCGGTCTGTTCGATCCGATCAGTATTGACGGTACACTCGTCAGCCGCGCTTACCTGCACAACCTTGATATCTTCGATGAGTTTCAGTTTGGCATCGGTGACGAGATCAGCGTGTATAAGGCGAACATGATCATTCCGCAGATTGCGGACAATAAAACGCAGAGCAACACCTATATGCTGCCCATGACTTGCCCCTGCTGTGGCAAACCGCTAACGGTAAAGTACACATCGGGCGGCACGCGGCAGCTATATTGCGGTAATCCGCACTGTGCAGCCAAGCTGGTGCAGAAATTTGCGCATTTCTGTGAAAAGACCCGCATGAATATCGAAGGACTTTCAGCAACAACGCTGGAGAAGCTCATCGGTCACGGCTGGGTGCGAAATTTCGGAGACTTATACGAGCTGGAGCAGTACCGTGAGGATATTGTACGCACCGAGGGTTTCGGCGAGCGATCCTTTGACCGACTGCAGGCGGCAATTGAAAAGAGCCGCCGCTGCACGTTGGCAAAATTCATCGCCGGTCTCGGTATCCCGATGGTCGGGCGCCATGCGGGCCGGGATCTGGATCGCTATTTCCATGGCTCATGGGCTGAGTTTGAGGCGGCAATTCTCAACGGCTTCGATTTCACGCAGCTGCCGGATTTTGGCGAGACCATGCACAACAACATTTATACCTGGTATGCGGATGCTCAGGAGGCAAAGCTCTGGCGTCCGCTGCTGAGAAAAATTCAATTTGAAACAAAGGAGAATTTGACTATGGAAACCACCATGAATAACCCCTTCGCAGGCAAGACCGTCGTTGCTACCGGAAAGCTGGAGCATTACACCCGTGACGGCATCCAGGAGAAGCTGATTTCTCTTGGCGCCCATCCGTCCGGTGCCGTGAGTAAGAAAACCGATTATCTGATCGTTGGCGAAAAAGCCGGCAGCAAGCTGACCAAAGCACAGCAGCTGGGCGTAAAAACGCTGACTGAACAGGAATTCGAGGACATGCTGGCCTGAATGGAAGGCGGCGCAACGGTTGCGGAGCAGGGATTACCTGCTCCGTTTCCGGTTTACCGTGCTTTTCACGCAGAGGGCAAAATGTTTCTTGTAAATTCTCACACCGAGGAGGACACACAATGAGAAGAAAGAAAATCGGAGTCATGGATTTCCACGGCAGCGTGGATATCACCGACCCCTGTTATGACAAAGATGTCTGGTGCCGGATGAACGATGTGAAGATCAGTGACGGCGAATATACCTGCAATGTCTGGCATCATACCGACAAAGGCACATATAAGGACGGGACGCCGTATTCGTATATACTGGTCGGCGCGATCGGGATCTACCGAAACGGTGACATCCCGCGTCAGAAAGACATGGAGAAGATCGGCAGCATCGGCGTGGATGCCGGGCTGGCAGGCTTCTTCCACAACAAACCGGATTACAGCGACGAGGCATGGAGCAAATTCTGTGACAGGATCCGTCATGGCGATGCGTGGCTGACCGAGGACGGCTTTTACAGTTCGTCCGGGTACGGCGATGGATGCTATGGCGTGTATGCCTATAAGCAGGATGGCGAGATCACCGCGCTGGAAGTCCGCTTTCTCTGAGGAGGAACAGACATATGAGCAGTGAAATATTCTATGCCAAGGCATTCCTTCGGGTTGGCGACCGCTTCATTCCTGTCGTCAATCACGGCTCCTCCAATTGCTACGACTTTGATAGCCGTGGCCGCGAGATCCCAGAACGACACTGGTCGGTCCTCAGCTATCCTTTTCGTGGCCGCCTTGCCTTCACGGCAGCGGAAATCAAGCAGATCGCAGCCGCATTTGAGGAAGCTAACACAGAAAATCGCGGCGGGACCTGTAAAAGCCGAAACCGTGCATTTGAGGTGGGCGAATTCGGCCGCTGGATACTGGCCGGGCTCAAGTCCGCCCACACAGTAGAGGAATATCGCGCATACGGCAATTCCGTTGTCGTCATCGACTATGAACGGAATTGGTCAAAGGCTTCCATTGCTTCGACCGCAGAACTGTCAGCACTTCTGGATCAGCGGGAGAGTGATCATATCGGTATCGGCTTTGCGGATGACCGAAATATCTTCTACCCGAAAATATCCAGAAAGAAGCAGCCGTTTGATTTTGGCACACTTGATCGCTACTATGTCCTGCAGTCCGAACAAGGCTTCTTTGTTAAGCGCAGCAGCCGCCGTGTCTGGGCGACACTGATCGCACAGGCAGAGTGCGTAAAAAAGTTCAGAACAGAGGCCAAAGCACAAAAGTATCTGACAGCCAATCACGCATTTTTCTCCGCGTGCAAATGCGCATTTACAGTGAAATGCGTAGAAAGCAAGGAGGCCGCAAAATGAAGGAAACCAAAGAGGCCCGTTTCCGCCGTGTAGCGGAGGCGCGCGTCAATAAACTTATCCGGATGCTGCGGCTTCTTGGCAACTGTTCCGGAACAAATACCTACGCCTATGATGACGATGCCGTTGAGCAGATTTTCACGGAGCTGCAGGTCGAGCTGGATCGGGCACGGGAGCGATTCGCCGAAAATGGGAAGCCGGGACGAAAGCGGTTCTCTCTTTCGGAAACGCCGACGCCGGACACCGTTTCATATCCACACATCACGCTTCCTCTGCCGGATGGCACGCGGCTGCGCGCCGTCAGCTATGCAGACGAGACTTATCCAGCCATCAATCTATATCTTCTACAGGATGGCAAGCCGGATGAGTTGATCTGCTTTGCAGAATACAACTCAGAACACAGCCCCTGCCATGAGCTTTGCATTGGGGTCTACACTTCCGACAAGGAAGACACACAGTACTATGGGTCATATCGGCCAGAAAGGGAATCAGAGTATGGAAAAAATGATTGACAAAAGCCGGGCATACGAAACCTACCGACTTGCGTGGGATGATATCGCAAAGTTGCTGTCAGATCAGATCAAGGCTGTTCTGGGCCGAAGGTTTCTTCTGCGTGTGTGGCCGGAGGATCAAGGATACTGGGGCGCCCGTGCACTGCATGGGCTGTTTTCGGTTGCTGATCTGAATCGGCTGCTGGATGCTGTACAAGCGGACGCGGAGACCCGCATGGAAACTCTGCCGGAGGATTCAGAGGACGTACACGGTTTCGGCATGACACTTGGCTCCCTTCTTTTGAAGGCCGCTTTACAGGCGGACTGGAAGTGTGAGATGGTCGAGGACGATGCACTCTGGATGATCGGTTTTGTCAGCTCGGAAACGCGGCCTTACACGGTGAGCGGTCTTCTAAGGAATCTCAATACGGATGCGCTGCTGCCGGCAAAAGAGGCTCTGGAGTACCTGAAGGACAATGGAAGCACCGACTGCACACTCAGCGATATCCGGCTGCGTTATTATGCTGCGTATGGGAACGAACTGTGCTGGCGCTATCCCATCAGCGATGGGATCCATGCCGGTGCGTTTATCCTGGTCACAAAGGACGGCTATCTGAGTCTCCCCTACAACAGCATGGACGAGGATGAGTATGAGATCCTGATGCTGGACGACGCGACCTTTCATGATTCGGCATCGCTTGCTACGCTCCTGTCAGACTGGGAAGATTTCTCTGCCGACCTGACGGATGCCATGCGCGAGATGTGCCGCATTCTGGAAGGAGGCGAAGAGGATGCCTGATGCGGTTAAACCCGAGATCTGTCTGACAGGAAAGCTTCTATACCCGGTACATATCGGCTTGCCGGCATATATTCAGGAGACTGACGGATGCCGAAGGACTTCCACAGTCTGTGCTATTCTGGCAGACACACAAGAAGCTACCGTGATTGAAACGCGCAATAGCGTGTATTCCATTCAGAAAGTATGAGGTGCAGTATGAACAACAATATCGACTGGATCATCCATCTTGTAGCAAACGGAGCCTGTGATGAGTGTGGGAAGGAGGAAAAAGGGTTCCTGCCCTATACCTGCAATGCGCATACTCATGGCATGGAGAAATATGGCCACCCGGATTTTCAAGTGATCCTGAGTCTTCCTCCCCGTGAAATCGGAAGGATCCTCAACACATTGGGGCTTAGGGTTCAGGAAGGAGAACGCTTTCAGGCCGGTAGGTATGTATCCGGCATCTATGCCGACTGCGATATCCGTCTGGATGAATTTCGGGAAACGGGACGCAATGTGCTGCGTGCAGTCATACCGGATCGGCAGAATCGCTTTCCGGAAGACCCACAGTGCGAAGATCCATATCGAATGCAGAGCATGGATACAGAGGATCTGTATAAGAGAGAAGGTGCATTGTCGTGAAAATTGCCATCTACCAGATTGCGATAGATCGCGATGAGAACCGTCTTGCGTTTCAGAGCCTGAATCACATCATATCGGTCAGCAATGGTCGAGTCCCTGTAGAGCTTTACGACTGCGTTTTTGCCGGAGAAGTTTCTGCGCAAACACTGGAGAATATCTTCTATGTTTTCAACATGGAGCAACCTTCCGGTTACAAAGGGCGGTCGCTCTCGGTCTCCGATGTAGTGGAAATATTTCTTGCATCAGGAGAAAGTGAGTTCTATTACTGTGAGCCAATCGGGTTCAAGCGGATTCGCTTTGAAAAGGGGTAAACCAAACGCTGAGCACAAAAATAAATCAGGCTTTACAGCACAAACAGGAGGCGTCGAATTTTCGACGCCTCCTGTGGCCTAAAAGGAGAATATCACAATGAACATCGAAGAAGTCTTATCAACAACGCACAGAATCTCTCCTCGTGAGAGGGTCCCCTTTCACTGCGCCTGCTGCGGCGGGTGCTGCCGCCATGTCCGGCAAAGCGTTCCCTTGGAAAGTCCGGATGTATTCCGGCTGACAAGGCTGCTGCGGGAAAGGGACAAGGGAATCATTTGCATGGACGACTTTGTTGCGCGGTATACCGAACTTGCCCTACTGGACGAATGTGGGTATTTCATGCTCATGCTGAAAGTTACAGGTGTTGACGATGCCTGCATTTTTCTGAAAGAGAATCGGTGTATGGTCCATACGGCAAAACCAAGAACCTGCCGGATCTATCCATTCGTTGCCGGTATCGGAGATGACGGCCACCCGGAATATCTGGTGAGCCGCGAAAAGGAACACCATTTCAAAGGCCCGGCCGTTCATGTAAAGGCATGGATGAAACGGCGGTTTACCGAGGATGACAAAGCGTTTCTCAGAATGGATCTTGGTTCTGCTCGGGATATTGCACGACTCATGCGTCGGATACCCGAATTCCATCGGCAACAGGCGATGCTCCTGTTCTGGCGATATAAGTATTCGGATTTCGACTTAGATCAGCCGTTCCTAAAGCAATATGCAAAAAATCTTCAACAGCTCAAGGCGGCACTGTCCCTGTTGGCGGAGCAGCCATAACCAACACAAACCGACGATTATTCTATGAAAAGGAGAAGTAAAATGGATCAAAGATTACAACACATTGTGGAGCACTACGACGAGATGTGCATCGGAACGGATGAGCATTTTCGTTTTCACTGCAAGCAGTGCGGGAAATGCTGCATCAACCGGGAGGATATTCTTCTGAATCCCAAAGACCTCTACAACATATCCAAGGAACTGGGACTTGCGCCACGGGACACCATTGCACAATATTGCGAGGTATATCTGGGGCAAAACTCCCGAATCCCAATTGTACGGCTCAAGCCGAGAGGATCTATTAAGCGTTGCCCGCTGCTCAGGGACCGGAAATGTTCTGTTCATAATGCAAAGCCTACGGTTTGCGCCCTGTTCCCACTGGGCCGCAGCATAAAGCTGGATGCGAAAGAAACGGATCCGAACGCCATTGAGCGTGCCAGGATCCAGTATATCATCAACCCCATTGAGTGCGGAGATCGTTCCGAAGAGCATACCGTACGCGAGTGGGTAGAAAGCTTCGGCATACCCATCCATGACAACGATTTTATTGCATGGCAGAAAGCGCTGTTCTCTGTAAGACAGCAAATCGTGGAGCTAGAGAAAATGCTTCCTGACAAATCCATGGAGCGAGTCTGGTCCATCACCTATCAGGCGCTGTATCTCAATTATGACATTCAGGAGGATTTCCGGAAACAGTTCCAAAAAAACAGCGACCGTCTTATCGACGCACTTGAACATCTGCCGGCATTGTGGAAGGAGCTCAGCCATGAATGACGACCGCAACCGTAGCCAAATCATTCGCATCGATGCACGCAACTGCTTTGTGGAAAGTCTGAATGATGCCTTTGAGATCGGGAAAGCGCATTTTACATTTGCCTCCTACGACCTCAGCAAGCCCTCCGGCCAGCGTCAGACCAACAGCATTCAAATCTACATCGATATGGCGGAGGTGTTGGAGTTGTGCCGGAAGCTGATGGGTGGTGAATTGCGCTATCTAATGCAGGTTAAGAAGAAAAATGGCGACAGCACGCCGCTCTATCAGTGTCTTGGCGGCACTTCGGCGGAAAAGCTCGCAAGGTACGGACGGGCACGGGCGGATGGAAAAAGCCTGTCGCGGACGGCACAGCTCGTCTGCGGCAGTAAGACGGATTTTCTTTTCGTTGCTGACAGCGGTCCCGGAGAAACCAACGCCAAAGGTTTGATCGTGCCGCGGTTCGGAAAGAATCCGGAAAACCATGTCTCGGTCAGCATGACTTTTGAACTGTTCAGCGAGCTTATGCTGATGACCAAAACCCACTACCAGTCGTGGCTGACGGCATACTATCTGCAGAACCCGATAAAATCAGCGACAATGCCGGTGCAGGAAACGTATGCAGCGCCTGATAACGCTCCGAATACACTCTTCTGAAGCACAGCCCTTGAGGCTTCGTTCATTCAGAGAAAGCATCCGAAACATGGGTGGTGTGTGGGCAGGTAACGATGCGTATTTTGCACAGACACAATCGCAGCATACTGTAGCCTTTTTGCCGGAGTATCCGGCGAAATCTAAGAGGGACAGTACAATCAGCTGTTGCTGGCTCAATGGAGGCTGAGGCTACAGCGGCGTGTATGCCGAAGAATTAAGGATGAAGAATGGCTTCGTATATCAGGGTTACGCCCTTCTATCAAACGGAGTCGATGATGTCGAGACGGTTCATGCCATCGAAACGATTGAGGATTGCCTGTGGAAGCAGTATCCTCAATACTGACATTTCAGCGATACAGTATACCTGCGCGGAGGAGCTTGCTTTTGCAAGCTCCTCCGTTTTGCGTATAAGTATCTTTTGCGGCGTCAGGTAATGCTCCACTCCCGCGCCTTTGTCTGCTCTGAAATCATACGGGCATACCATCCGTTTTGTGCCAAAAGCTCCTTGTGGTTTCCGCGCTCACTGATTATTCCTTTGTCCAGAACAAGAATCTGATCCGCCCCGATGATCGTGTTGAGACGATGCGCAATGACAATCACCGTCTTGTCTTTCATCAATGCGTCCAACGCCTTGTGAATTTCTTTCTCGTTGTCTGCATCCAAGCTGGACGTAGTTTCATCCAACAGGACGATAGGAGCGTTCTTGATGAGGGCGCGGGCAATGGAAATTCGCTGCTTCTCGCCGCCGGAGAGCGTATTGCCGCCTTCGCCCACCATGGTTTCATAGCCGTCCGGCAATGCCGAAATAAACTCGTGGCATTGTGCCGCCTTTGCCGCCGCAATGATTTCCTCCATTCTTGCGCCCGGCTTTCCAACGCGGATATTGTTCGCTATGGTGTCATGCAGCAGATAAACGTCCTGAAAGACGATGGCCATTTTCTCGGCCAGCGCATCCGGTGACTGTTCCCGAATATCTGAGCCTCCAATCGTAATGGAGCCCTTTGACACATCCCAAAACCGGGAAATCAGACTGATGATTGTGGTTTTTCCGCTGCCGGAGGGCCCCACCAAAGCCGTCGTCGTTCCCGGCTTTACAGAAAACGAAACATCCCGCAGCACGGGAACGCCCATCTCATAGGCAAAATCCACATGAGAAAAGATGACATCGAAGAATGAAAGATGTGCAGCCTCTTCACGATAGGGCAAAGGTGCTTCCTGCCGTGTCTGCAAGATGTTCTCCGCCGCCTTGCCGAGATATTTTAATTCAGGGTATAGACTGCCGAGCGTCGCCATCATACTGGAAAGAGAAACGCCGATCATCAGCAGGGCGATCATGCGCTGTGTGTCGATTGCTCCCGACTGATATAAGGCCGGAGCCAGAATTAACGCTGCCGGAAGAATCAACGAGGTCACAAAACTGAAGGAAATAGAAAAAGGCATAATCGAGAGTTCCAGTTTTACGGAATCTTTTTTTAAGGAGGTAAAGCTATCGTCAAGGCGCTGAAACTTTTCGCCTGTCATGTTATAGAGCTTAAAGGTTCTGATTCCGTTGATGTATTCCACAATGCGGGAGATCACACGACTAACGCTTGCCCGCTGCCTGCCGCCGTATTTCTGTGACATCGCTCCACTCAGACGCATCAAAGGGAACGCAATCAAGATCAGCACCGTAGCAATCAGCCCATACTGCCATGAAACCATAAAGGCAAACAGGAGGGCCAGAGCGCTGAAGAACAGCACCTTTATCAAACTCGCCAGAGAGTGTGTCAAAACCTGTTCAAAGTCAGTAATATCCGTAGTCAGCGTACTCATGAGGCGGCCGATGCTGTTCTTGTTGAAATATCCAAGATTCAGGCTGCGGATATGATCGCCGAGAGCAAGGCGCTGCTGCGCCGAAATATCTGCGCCGCGATATTGTACCTGCGTATAGTTTACGGAAAACAGGATAGCCCTCACCAAAAACAGCAGCACAAGGATGACGCTGTACAAGGTCAGTTTTTGCACCGTAAAGATGCCGCCGATCAGCTCGATAATCGTCAAAACCATTGCGCTGAACATCCCCATGTGCAACAGTGCGTCCAGGCAGGACAGCACGATAGGTAAATACAGAGAATTTATATTTTTACCGGCAACCCGGCGAATCATTTTGAATGTGTAATTCATGCTGTCACCTCCTGCGTATAACTGCGCCACATATCAGCATACCGCCCGCCCTTTGACACCAGCTCGTCATGTTTTCCTTTCTCTAAAAGGCGTCCTTCATGGAACACACAAATCTGATCCGCTCCCGTAATCGTGTGAAGACGGTGAGCGATCATAATGGTGGTTTTTCCTTTCAGCAAGCACGATAAAGCAAGTTGGATTTTATGTTCGTTTTCCATGTCCGCAAAACTGGTCGCTTCATCGAAGATAATGATGGGAGAATCTTTCAGGATTGCCCGCGCGATGCAAATGCGCTGCTTCTCTCCTCCCGAAAGCTTTACGCCGTCCTCGCCCAACTTGGTTTTGTAGCCGTTCGGAAGGCTCATAATAAAATCGTGGATCTGCGCGGCTCTTGCAGCATCTTCTACTTGCTGGGGCGTAGCTTCTTTGTTTCCGATGGCGATATTTTCATAAATGCTGTCATGCAGCGTAAAGGTTTCCTGAAATACAAAGGACACCAAGTCCATCAGATTATCGTTCTTCAATTCTAAAATATTCTTTCCGTCGATGCAGATGCTACCTTCCGCGACTTCCCAAAACTTAGGGATAAGCTGCGCGGCGGTGGTTTTTCCAGCCCCGGAAGCGCCAACAAAAGCAGTCAGGCTACCTGCCGGCAGAGATAACGAGATGTTTTTCAACACATCGGTCTTGTCATATCGGAAAGTAACATCTTCAAAGCTCACGCTATGAGGCTGTGCGCGATCTAAAGTCTCCGTTCCCTCTGTTGTGCATGGCAGCTCCATAATAGTCTGGATTCGCCCAACGCCGCTCATAATCTGACTGAACATCATGGCAAGATTCATCAGATTGAGCAGGCTGGAAAGAAACACCATACTCATGACCATAAAATACAAATAATCCTGCACGGGCAATGTCCCCCGGAAGTAGAGTAGACCGCCCAATGGCAGGGCAAAAAGGATTCCGCTTTCAACCAATGCCACAAACAGGCCGTAAGTATATCCCTGACTTTTGGTGCAGCGTTTCCAGAACGCATTGTATTCTTCTACCGCATCCGCATAGTCCCGGTAGCTCTCTGCCGTCATATTGTAGGCTTTCATCACGGGCATCCCGTTGATGAACTGCATAATTGCTGTGTTCAGCTTTTCCAGCAGGCGATGGTAGGTCGGCATCTGCTTCCCGGTAATCGCCATTGCCGTCCCTTGAATGATAAGCCCCAGCACTACCGGCACCAGCAGGCATAAGGCCATGGGGACATTGATTGTCAGCAGATGAATGAATACGATCACAGGCACGCATACGGCAGAGGTCACGTCCGGAATTTGGTGGGCCAGGAATTTTTCAATTCGTTCCACATCCTCAATAATGACTTTCTTGATCTCGCCCGAAGCGTGATCGGTGAAGAACCCCAGATTAACCCTTGCAATGTGCCTTATGATCTGCGTGCGCACGTTGTATAGCGTGTTAAAGGCTCCAATGTGAGAAAATGTCCCGGAAAGGATGGAGCAGAGGAATTTCCCTGCAATCGCCGCTGCGGCAATCAGCCCATAGTGCAAAGCGTCTCCTTCACCGCCCAGCAAAACCAAAATGCTGCGATACACCATGACATACGGGACAAACGAGCATAATGCGCTGGCAATCCCGAACAGGGCAGATACAAACAGATGCAATTTATACTTCCCGGCCAACTGCATTAAATAAGCAGTGCCGGATTTTCTTTTCTTTTCCATAGCGCCTCCTGTTATTCCCGCATGGCGGCCATGAGCCGCCATGCGTCATCAATTTGAAAGTCATCTGCCAAAGTGCCGTCCCGGATCACAAGCGCACGGCTGCAAGTGGCAAGGGCACATTCCAAGTCGTGGGTAATCATCAGGATGATATGGCCCTTTTGGGCAAGTGTGTGAAGCTGCTTGCTGACAGAGCGCATATTACGGCCATCTAAGCCACTGGTAGGCTCATCCAGAACGATGACCGGTGCTTCGTTCAACAGGGCGACAGCCAAAGCAAGACGCTGTTTTTGTCCTCCTGACAGGGTTGCCGGATGCCGGTCTGCAAACTCTGCCAAATTCAAGAGCGTCAGCAACTCGTCCGCCCGCAGTTTCAATGTGGGCGTTTCCTTTTTGCCAGTCAAAAGTTCGTCGGTCAGGCTTTCTCCGAATAACTGGCTGTCCAAATCCTGCATGATATACCAAATCACACCGCGCCGTCTGCTCTTTTTCAATGGCTTTTCCGCAAAGCGGATCGTACCGCCGTCCTCCTTCAGGAGCCCTGACAGCAATTTCCCCAACGTGCTCTTTCCGGCCGCATTGGGGCCCACAATCGCAACGATTTCTCCCGGTGAGCAGGAAAACGAAACGTCCTTCAACACTTCATGCAAGCCGAACCGCTTGTGTAGTCTCTCAACGCTTAACAAAGGCTTCTGTTCAGTTTCCTTACCACTATTAGCAGGAAATGGCAAGTTCAAGAGTTCCATACTGCGAAGCCCCCACTCGAAAACCTGCGCATGGGGCAGAATATTCATTTCCTGCGGCGTCATCATGCTGACGATTTCACCCTTATTCAAATAGACGATCCGATCTGCTATATCACGCAGATAATAAAGCCGATGCTCCGCAATCAAAATCGTCTTTCCTTGCTTTTTCAAAAGACGGACAAATGCAGCAAAGTCCTCCGTAGCTCCCATATCCAGATTGGCAGAGGGTTCGTCCATCACATAGATATCCGGGTCAATCGCCTCCGCAGAGGCGATTGCTACCCGCTGCCGCATACCATAAGAGAGGTATCGAACCTTATGTTCTAAAAGGTCCGTAATGCTCAATGCCTCCGCTGCGTCCTGAACTCTTTTCACGATCTCGTCATGAGGGACGCCGTAGTTTTCGCAGCCAAAGGCAATTTCACCTGCGACCTCATTGGCAAAGAACTGGCTACGCGGGTCCTGAAATACATTCCCGACATACTTGCCTCGTTCCCATGAGGGAATCTCCGCCATGTTCTTCCCGAATAGCCATACTTCGCCGCTGAGCGCTCCCGTGAAGAAATAGGGGATCAGTCCATTTATCACGCGGGTCAAAGTACTCTTTCCGCTGCCGGATGGGCCCGTCAATACGATGACCTCCCCCTTTTCTACGCTGAGATTGATATGCTTCAACTGATTCTCCGTGTCGCCGTAGGAGAAACTGAGATTTTTAATTTCAATCGCCGGATTCAATTTCTCACCTCACACCAAGATACACATGGCCGCTGTTGAAACAAACAGCGCGATCATGACGCCATCGCTTACAGCCATCTTGTTTAAGTAGTAGCCTTTCTTCTTGTAGGGGCTCTCAATCCCGCGAACAACGCTGGATGCCGCCAACTCGTCCGCGATTTTCAAGGAGCGAAACACCATCGGTACGACCACATATTCAAAGGTGTTAAGCGGATGTAAAACCACTTGAAGCGGAGAGCGCAGAAGTCCGCGCGTCTTCATGGCATCCAGCACATCAGAAAACTCCGAAGCCACCGTTGGAACAAAACGCAGTATGACAATCACCGTCAGCCTTGCGGAGGCCGGAAGCGGCATCTGCCGGAGGGCAGCAGTCAGCTTGCCCGACGGAGCCTGTGAAACAAGATAGACCGCCATAAAGACGGGGATCAGTTCGATCAGGAAAGTAAAAAGCATGGGGGATGGAATATTGATACCATGGCGCACATTGAATGTAAGCCATCCGTAGCTAATGAGGAAAGCTACCAAGAATTTCAGTCCCTTTCCCCAATACCCGAACATTGTCATCACAAGAAACAGTGCGGCGGTGTAGGCAATATGCAGCCACATGTTTTTGCAGAGAAAAGCCACGGCGCAGACACAGAGCGCTAAAATCAGAAGCACAAAAATGTTGACGCGACGGATCCATTTTGTATTGTTAATTACAGCCCCTATCACTTTACAATTCCCGCTTTCTGGAAATGACGCCTCAAGATCCGCTGTCCGAAGAGGCAGCCAAGCAATGCAAGAGCTACCGTGATTGCACAGGCTCCAATCATGTGCCACGGGCTGGAGAGCATATTGAGCTGCATATCGAAGACCTCCTGAGAAAAGCCCTCCGTGGATGCTTTTGCCACATAACTTTCCCAAGCGGCCCAGATCGGAACAGTGTTTCCGATAATCATGCCGAGGCCATAACAAGACCACCCGATGGCGTTGCGTAAGGGTTTCCGGTAGCTATCTTTACCCAGCATGGCAAGCTCACAAATCACACCCACCAGCAGAAAATACGGAAGTAGAAACACATAGCCGCCTAAGGCGCTGATGATGCCAAACACGGTGCTCCACACCAGCAAAATCCCGTGTTTGTTCAGTCGGTTAGCAACAACAAGATAAAAGGTTGCACAGAAAAATTCTTGAATACCGGCAGAGCAGTAAAGGTACAGGAACGGAAACGGAAGTGTCAGAGCACCAACCGCTCCATATACTGCAAATGTCAGGACCATCATGGCTGCAATTACCATCACGTCCCGCGTGGTAAATCTTTTCTTTTCAGTCGTAGTATTCATAAAAAACTCCTTTCAAAAAATAGGTCTGTAGGATTCACAAGAATGAGTTAGAGTAGGCTAACCAACGGGCAAAAAACACCTCCTTACGCAAAATACAATTTCCATGCACTACCGAAAAAATCTGCAATGAGATGTATTCTGTCAAGGGCTTCGTCCTTTTCCAGCTTATGACGCACAATCTCGAAGAACGCATAATACTGTGCAGAAAATAGAATATGTATTTCGTCCAGCGTCAAGGGACGGCACGAATAGCCCTGGCGAATCATCTCCTGCTGAAAGGTATACGTCTGTTTTTCTTCTTCCTCAATAAGCTGATCCACAAAGCTTTCGTAGGCGCTTCCGGCAGACTGGCTGATAAGCAGGTAGAAAGCATCCTTGTTTGCGAAAATGTACTCCACCAGTACGGAAATAACCTCATCAGAAATATTCCACATATTTTCCGGATGGCCATCTGTCAGAGAAGCGAAGCCCCGTTCTCCGCCTTTGCGATACAAATCCAACATATGATCCGCAACTGGTGACACAAGTGCGGCAAACAGGCTTTCTTTATCGGCAAAATACCGAAAAATTGCGCCAGTGGTCAGCCCAGCTTGTTTTGCAATACTGCGAACGGAAGCATCGTTATATCCCTTTTCCATGAACTCCTTTTTGGCTGTGTCTAAAATCAGTTGTTTTGTATCTTCACTCTTACTCATGTTAATCACCTCCCAGAAAAATAGCACCGCTATTTAATTATACACAGGTTGCGTCAAATGTCAAGATAGCAGTGCTATTTTAAGCCCAAATTTGCAAACGTAGCAAACGGCAAGCAGGGCAAAGGGGGCCCTCTTTTGCATCCTCAATACTGACATTTCAGCGATACAGTATACCAGTGCGGAGGAGCTTGCTTTTGCAAGCTCCTCCGTTTTGCGTATATGCGTTCAGTTTATCATCTGAATACTTTCCCCATGAGCAATCGGATACCGGATGATCCTGTTCCCTTTTAGATCATCCCGGTATATAATCGACACTGGGGATTCGGTGATTGTCATCGGCGGTATAGTAGTTTATACTGCAACTTTGCTCAATTGCCGCTTTTGCCCGCAAAGTCAGAACGATGAGCAATTTGAGATTTATCTCTCCCGCTCGTGTGCACGCCGGATTTTTTCAAAGCTGTCCTGACTGATAGCGTGTTCAATCAGGCAGGCTTCATATTCGGCGATTTCAGGGTCTACGCCCGCAGCGATCAACTGCTCTGAAAAAAACAGGTGACGCTCGTAGATCCTTTCCGCGATCTCCCGTCCTTTATCGGTCAGACGCAGGCAGCCGTCTTTGTCCATAACAAGAAATCCGCCCTTGCGTAGCGCACTTGTGGCGTGGCTGATGCTGGCTTTGGAGTAGCCCATGTGCCGCGCAAGGTCAATAGAGCGCACCGCACCGGACTGCCGTTCAAGAATCAGAATGGCCTCCAGATAGTCCTCGCCGGATTTACGAATTTTCATCATCGTCTCCCATCTGCCGCAGAACATTTCGGTGATAGCGCAGTTTGCCGCCCTCAATATAGAGGACGCTATCCGCAGCTTCCGCGATCAGCTCCATATCATGCGTAATCAGCAGGATGCAGCGGCCTTCTCCGGCAAGCCGTTTCAGCAGCTCGACCGTCAGGTGCATATTGAAACCGTCCAAACCGCTGGTAGGCTCATCAAACACCAACAGGCTTCTCCCGCTTGCCGCAGCCAGCGCCAGCAACAGGCGCTGCTTCTGGCCTCCCGATAACGAAGCGGGATGCCGGTTCGTAAAGGCTTCCAGGCCCATTTCCCGCAGTCGGGAAAGCGCAGTTTCTTTCAACTCTGCCGTTTCCTTTTTGCCGAGGGAAAACTCGTCCAGCACAGTAGGCGCATAGAGCTGATAATCGGAATCCTGCTGCACAAAAAAGGATTTTTGTGTGAGGCGCTTCCGCTTCAGGATTTCACCATCGAGGGAAACCGCACCCCTTGCCCGGTATAAACCTGTGATGATGCGGCAAAGCGTGGATTTGCCTGCGCCGTTGGGTCCGGCGATAGCAAGTATCTTTCCGCTCTGTGCGACAAAGCTCACTTCCTCTAAAATCTGCCGGCTGTCCAACATACAGGTGATTGCGGACGCCTGCAAGACGTCGTCCTGATTTTGCCGGTATGCTCCTCCTACGCGAAATGCCGGCGTGTCAAAGGGACGAAGCCCCATCGCAGTCATCTGTTCCGATGTCAGGGACAGGGCTTCTTGCCTGTCGTAGATGGCGGAAACCGCGCCGTCCTCCATGAAAACAAGCCGGTCAAAGGAATCCCGCACATAATGGAACCGGTGCTCCGAGAGGATTATCGTATGCCCCGCCGTTTTCAGCCGATAGAGCAGCGCGCCGAGGCGCACCATCGCTTCGCTGTCCAGATTTGCGGACGGCTCATCCAGGACGATAACCTTCGGTTCCATTGCACAGACGGAGGCAATGGCGATAAGCTGCTTTTCGCCGCTGGACAGAGGGAATATCCTTCGGCCGATCAGGCGTTCAATGTTCATCTGTTTGCAAACCGTGTTCAGACGCTCCTGCATGACTGGACGCTCCAGTGGGATGTTCTCCATCCCCAACACAATCTCATCCGTCGTGTTGGTGGCGAAAAACTGGCTGCGAGGGTCCTGAAAGACGCTTCCCACCATCGTCCCCAAACGATGGATGGGCATTTTCAGTGCGTCCTCACCGTCAAGGGAGTAGCCGCCCTCCAGCTTTCCCGGATAAAAGCCGGGGCAAAGCCAGTTGAGAATACGGGTCAGCGTCGTCTTGCCGCAGCCGCTTCTGCCGGACAGGATCACCAACTCCCCTTGCTTCACATGAAGGTTGATTCCTCTTAGCTGTCCCTTTGCTTCACTTGAGTTCTCATAGGAAAAGGAGAGGTTTTTCAGTTCAATCAAAAGACGCCCCTCCTTTCCAGCAGAAACACAGCCGCGGGAATCAAAACTGCCATCGCGCAGAGCGCAGCATCCTTTCCCGTAAAGCGCACAGGACGGTAGGAAATTGTTTCCCCCGAAAAGCGTACTCCACGCACCGTCATGGAGGCAGAGAGTTCTTCGGCGACTTTTGTCGTGCGCAGGATCAGTGGGATCAGTATGTATTCCACCGTTGAGGGGAGATGGGTAAGCGTGTGAACCACGCCTACCCCGATCTCGCGAAACCGCTGCGAAGCACGGATCGCACGGTACTCGCCGCCAATCGTCGGGAAAAACCGCAGCAGCACGGCAAGCCCGATGCCCACCGCCTTCGGGAGCCGCATTGCCTGTAAGGAGGCAAGCAGAGAACCGGTAGGCTCTTTCGCAAGGCAGATAGCAAAGGACAACGGAACCATTGCCTTGCGTCCTATAACGCCCATATTGGAGAAGGCCAGACCTAAAAAGTAAAACCTGTCGTCAGGCAGAAGCTGCACACCGATCCATGCAAAGCCCGTCAGTACAATGTACGCAAACAGGAATGGCAGGAGATACTGCCCCTTTCGCATGGTGAGTTGCAAGAGCATACTCCATGCGAACAGAAGCAGCCCACCCATGTTGGAGTGGATGAAGATAATCGCTGCCACACCGATCAAAAGGTGTACGAGCCATGTTCTCGGATCAACAGTCGTTCCGGTTTTTGTTTTCGTCAGGCTCATGCGACACCGGCAGGCTTAAAGTGCTTGCCCAGCATTTTGACGCCCAACAGATAACCGCCGACGCAGAGGATTGCCGTCACGCAGAGAGAAATCAGAATGTTTTGCGGAGCGCACCAAAATTCCGCGGTCTGATTGACCGATGCCGTAGCTGTGGCTTCATCCATGCCCAAATCCATATAAATCTTGACATAGCTTGCGCGGAACAGGAACAGGTTCAGGGTGCTGCCCATTGCGTTCATGCACCACATGAGGACGTGAGGAACGGCGGGGCGCACCTTGCTCTGATAGCCACCTTTGAGCATGATCAGTTCATTGACAATAGCCAGAATGTAGAAATACAGAGCGGCATAGGCACTGCCCATGATCAGCATATAGGTACCGTACAGCGCGGCAATGATAAACTGCGTTCCGATTTTCGGGCACTTGCGGATCATCAGCACATAGACGATGCCGTTGACAAGGCCAATCAGCCCCGGCTCAAGGAAATAGAGAAGCTGCATATTTGCCGCAAAGGGCAGCAAGATGAGGTAGCCGATGCCGATCATCAGGCAGGACAATACGATAACAAGGACGAACTCCTTGAGGTTCAGGAATTTTGATTTCATGTTTTTTCTCCTCCTAAGTTTGTTTGAAAGTATAGTTTCCAGCCTGATTTTGCAATTCCCACAGCCGTGAGTAGAGTCCGTCTGTCCCGACAAGCTGGTTATGGGTTCCTTTTTGTGTGACCCTTCCGTTTTCAAGAACAAGGATCTGCTGTGCGCCGCGCACGGTTTTCAGCCGATGTGCGATCATAATGATGGTGCGTTCTTTGGATATTTCATCCAACGCTCTCTGCACCATCGCTTCATTGTCCGCGTCAAGGGACGCGGTAGGCTCGTCCAGAAGCAGGATCGGGACATCTTTCAAAAACGCTCTTGCCAGCGAAATACGCTGCCGCTCGCCCCCGGACAGAGTTGCGCCGCCTTCGCCTACCACCGTATCATAGCCCTCCGGTAAGGCGGAGACGAAGTCGTGGCAGCGTGCTTTTCGGCAGGCGTCGAGCATCTGCTGTTCGGTGATGCACTCATTCCCGAAGCATAGGTTCTCCCGAATCGTACCCCGGAACAGATAGGCGTTCTGCATCACCATAGACACCTGCGAAAGCAGGCTTTCCGGCGCGATGCTGCGAAGCTCTTTTCCGGCAAACCGCACCTGCCCCTGTTGATAGTCCCAGAACCGCGCCATTAGCCGCAGAAGCGTCGATTTACCGCTGCCGGAGGGTCCTACCAGAGCAGTGAGTGCCCCTGCCGGTGTTTCAAAGCTCACGCCATGGATCACGTTGCTATCCGCTGCATAGTGGAAGGAAACGCTGTCAAACGCATAGCTGTCGCCATGGGAGATTTTGTCCTCGCCAGAAGGGTCGGGCATCGTCATCACCTTGTCCAGCCGCTCACCGGAGAGAGCCATGCCCCGCAGCGCTGAAATGCTGCTCACAAGGGTAAGCGCCGGTTCGGTCAGCTTTGTGGCAATCACAAGAAAGCCTGCGAAATCCAATATGGTAAGACTGCCGCCCATCAGCAGATACAGCCCCACTGTCGCCGTCACGGGAACAACGAATTTGACCAACGAAGCGCACAGAGTGGAAAGGCTGCCTGCAACGGCCTCGTCCAGCAGGGATTCCCTGCGCAAATCAGAAAACGCTTTTTTCAGCGCCTCGAAGCCGCTGCCGGTACGGTGGTAGGCTTTGAGATCTTTCATACCGTGCAGGTATTCGTTGAGCTGCGTTGCAGCTCTTGTCTTGGCCTCCATAACGGAGCGGCTATGTTTTTCCTTGACCTTTGCAATTTGCAGCATCAGGATCGTGCAGATGGGTAGCATTGCAAAAATCGCAACCGCCATGCGCCAGTCAAAGAACAACATACAAACAAAGGAAAGCAGCAACAGAAAGCCTACACCGATGGGATAAGGCAGCCAGAAGCACATGGTGTACTCCACATTGGCAAAATCACTTGCAAAGGAGCTAATCAGTTCCCCTGATTCCTTCGAGGAAAAGAAGCCGAGGTTCTGACGGCGCAGCTTTTGAATATATGTAATACGCTTGTCTGCCGTGTCGTGATATGCGCGTCCATAGGTGTTGTAATAGGAGATCAGCTCCACAATATATTGCAGAAGGACATAGGCAATCCCTATCACCGCAATTTTAATCAGCAGCGCAATATCCAGTGTATATGGCGGATAAAACGCCTGCCCTAAGAGATAGATCGCCATGTATGCAAGGATCGCGGGGAGAATGCTGAATGCCTGCGAGAGAAACAGCCACAGCGTCGGAGCAATGATCTGTTTCGGATGGTGGAAGGTAAATTGCCGGATCATCTTAAACATAGGCAGGTCCTCCCTTCATCTGCCAGCTTTCGGTTTCGTTCTGAATCGCCCACAGGTGTGCATACAGACCGTCTGCTTGCAGCAACTCGGTATGTGAGCCCTGTTCCCTGAGCTGCCCGTTCTCCAATACAAAGATGCAGTCCGCATCCTGAATGGAATAGAGCCGGTGGGCGATCATCAGGACGGTTTTGCCGTACAAAAGCTCCGCCATGCCCTCTCTCAGAGCAAGCTCGTTTTCCGCGTCGGTAAAAGCCATCGCTTCATCTAACACGACGATGGGCGCGTCTTTTAATATTGCCCTTGCAATGGCGATACGCTGTGCCTCACCGCCCGACAGCTTATGCCCGCCGTCACCCAGTTTGGTATCATAGCCATTTGGAAGTGAGAGAATGAAATCATGGCATCTTGCCGCCTTTGCCGCCTTCTCCACATCCTCGCGGTGAACCTTGCGGTGCATGGCGATATTGTCATAAACACTCTCCGCAAAGATGTGCGTGTCCTGAAAAACAAAGGCAACGGCATTCATCAAGGCTTCCATTGAATACTCCCGGATGTCATGTCCAGCGATGGTGATAGATCCACTCTCCACATCCCAAAAGCGGGCGATGAGTTGCCCTGCCGTGGATTTTCCTCCCCCGGATGGTCCTACCAGCGCGGCGAAGCTCCCGGCAGGAATTTTTATTGTCAGATGATCCAGCGCCATGCGGCGCAAAGGGTCGGCAGCGTTCTGATAGGAAAAGCTCACATCCTGAAACACAATTTCAGCTTCACCCTTTGGGGCAGTCTCCGTTCCCTCGGATATGGGCTGCATATTCAGCACCTCGTCAATCTGATCCATGCGTACTGCCAGGTTCCGCAAATCTGCTCCGAACTCCACAAGTTCCATCAAGGGACTGATGCAGGCGGGACCGACTATCAGGAACATCAACAGCTCCATCATAAGCTCATGGTCGCCGGGATGCAGGTACAGCAATGCGCAGCCGGAAACAAGCAGGAACGCCAGCACGGAGATTGTGATGGTCTTATATGCGCCGAAAATCGGCGTGACACGCTTCAGATAGACCTTCCAATGCTCCCTGTTCTTCTCCACCAGCCCTGTCAGGCGGCGGGCTGCCGCTTCAGGTCTGCCGAAGATTTTTTCTTCCTCCATGCCCGCCACATATTCAGAAAACGCTGCATCCAGCTCGGTGGAGGAACGGTTCAGGTCGCTCCATATCTTCTGACCCTGCTTTCCGCCGAAAGCGGAAAACTGGATGAGAAACGCAAGCACGAGAGCGATAAAGATCGTCAGTGCCAGCGGAATGTTGAGTGAGAACATCAGCACGGCCAAAGCTGCCAGCAACAGCCCCGCGCCGAAAATATTGGAAACATCGTGGGCAATGATATTTTCCATCTTTTCGATATTCGCATTCATCATCTTCTGCGTTGCGCCGGATTGACCGCCTGTGTAAAAGCCGAGGTTTAGCCGTCCCATGTGGTCGAGGAGGCGCATACGCAGGTCATAGAGTGCATTGAATGCGCAGGCATGGCAGGAAAAGCTGCCGATTACAGACAGCACGATGCCCAGCACGATACTTCCTATCGTGACTGCTGCCCACATCCATATCTCGTGGGTCGGAGCAGCCGCACCATCAAGCGATGCCAGCAGAAAAAGCCGGATGATCCGGTAGACCGTATAGAACGGTACGCCGGACAGCAGGACGCTGAGCGCAGAGCAGGTCACGCCGAAGAAATACTTTCCCGGAGGGCAATGCGCCGTTCGGAACACGTGAAGAATGACATTTTTCTTTGCTTCTTGCATAGAACTCCTTTCTCAGCGGCGCAACGCTCAAGAGCAGCCACCGCAAGCAAAATGATTGTTGGTTAGACGAGCTTAACCGGTAATCATTATACGCATGGCCGCTGTATTGTCAACGGCTCGGAAAGTGCCTCAGAAATAAGCTGATATTGTGCGAAATTTGCGGAAATCGTTGAATTACCGGCGGTTTTGTGATATAATCACATCTGCGAGTTGCCTATTGCTAACCGAAATTTGTGCCAAAACAGAAAACAGTGTGCCAAAACAGAAAGAGAGGAGCGGCAAGATGGTTACAATACACAGCATCGAGGAAATGCTGAACTACTATATATCGCTCGGTGGCCTACGAAAGGACGCAGTAAACGGCTTCCGCTATGTGTTTCCGAGGCAGCACTCCAAGGTTCGCTTCTGGGGCGATCTGCACGGCTTTTCCGCAGCGGACGCGGACTTTACCTATCCGAAGGATACAATCATCCGCAGTCAGTTTAGTCAGCGCTATGTAGGAATCGGGCTGAGCGAGCAGGGGACCGTGGAAGCCTACACACAGAGAGATCAGACGATTCACTTCGGCGAAGGCGTCAACTGCTTCGTATTTGATTCGCCGGTGCCGTTCTTTATGAAAGTTCCCGGTGGGCAGCGGCTGCGGTTTCAGGGATTGTACTTTCAGGAGCAGTTTTTTGCGGAGAACAACATCCCTCTCTACGATAGCTTCTGGAGGGATGCAAAGAACACGATACACGGCGCAGACCTTCATGCGCCGGAGTTGGTGTCCATCTACCGCCGCATTGAGCAATGCCGCCTGACAGGGCTTGCCTTTGATACATGGCTGAAGGGTTTTGGGCTGGAGGCGGCCGGATACCTGATCGACCTTGTGCAGCAGCTATCCGCACAGCCGCCGGTCTATCTCGACGAGAACGAGATTCGTGCGGTAGAAAAGGCAAAGACTATCCTGCAAGCCAGTCTTAAGCACCCGCCTGCGGTCATTGACCTTTGCAGGAAGGTCGGCGTCAACAAGAACAAGCTGCAAAAAGGCTTCCGGTTGACCGAGGGAAAAAGCGTTGCGGAATATGTCCGCACCCTGCGCATGGAGCGGGCCCTTGATCTGTTGGAGGATGATACCCTTTCTATTCAGGATGTGGCGGAGAAGGTTGGCTATAACGGCATCAGCAACTTCTATGCGGTTTTCCGACAGACCTTCGGGGATACGCCCGCTGCGATACAAAAGTTGTCGGAAACAAAATAATCTGTCACGCTGTGTTATGTCTATATGGCACAGGAAATGGAGAGCTTGCGGGGTGCTTTTCCCTGTTGCTGCGGCGATCCTCCATATTGAAAACAAACGTGGCAAGCAGGGCAAAGAGGGCCCTCTTTTGCATTTTCGGGGAATTTTTGCCGCCGCGAAAACTCCCCTCTGCTTGTCAGGGGCAACGCCCCTAAGACCCCTTTGAACGCGCAAGATGCGCGGCTGCGCGTTTCTGCGAAACGCTTAGGAGCGTGACTGTTATTGCCGGTCATGCTCCTTTTTCTTCTCCTCCCCGCGCTCGTTTTTGCCCAGCATACGATCCACGTTTTGCTTGTGGAGCAGCAGCTCGCGCATCTCATCGCGCGAACGCCGGTATTCGGCATACGCCGCCTTTTTCTCCGATAGCAGTTTGGCGTATTCCTCCTGCAAGCTCTTGACGGAGGGCAGCTTTTTGACGCCCAGCTCGTCAAAGGCTTTCTTCGCCGCCTTGTGCAGCAGGATGTCGCTCTCATGATCAGCAAGATACAGACGGACACGAGCGGATGGCAAAAGCCTGTCGCGGACTGCGCAGCTCGTCTGCGGCAGTAAGACGGATTTTCTTTTCGCTGCTGACAGCGGTTCCGGGGAAACCAACGCCAAAGGCCTGATCGTACCGCAGTTCGGATATGAAGCTGCAGCACAGTTATTTCTGCGGAAGTATTGATGCTGTGGCCTACTTCAAAAATCAAAGCGTACTAACGCAAACGGCACGGAAACTCCGTGCCGTTTTTTATTATGCTGCATATTTCAAAGCCTAATCTGCACATATTGTTAGAAAAGAATATGCAGATAACTCAGATGATTGCTTGCGTTTCTGCACATAGTGCGCTATAATTATGTGCAGAAAGGCTGGTGCTGTATGAGAAAATTCGATTACTCCTTTTTGAATAACGGTTTGCTACCTGCAAACCTTGTGACCCTCACTTCCAATATTGCGGCTCTGAAAACCATGGCAGGCGTGCGCAAGGAGGAATACACGCAGATATTCACGGAGCTGGAGGCTGTCGCAAAGGTACAGTCCATCAAAAGCTCCAACGCCATCGAGGGCATTGTGACCAGCGACGAGCGTATCGCCGCCATTGTCAATCAGAACAGCGCGCCGCTGAACCACAAAGAGGCGGAGATCGCCGGGTACAGAGATGCCCTGAATGCAATTCACTTAGGCTATGAACATATTGACTTCCGGCAGAGCGACATTCTGCGTCTGCACGAAATGATGATGAGTTTTGCGGGCTATGAGTACGGCGGACAGTACAAGACGGACGACAATGTGATTTTGGAAATTGACGCAGACGGAAATCGTCGTGTCCGCTTCCGTCCCACGCCCGCAAGCGAAACGCCGAAAGCAATGGAGCAGTTGGAGCTTGCCTATCTGGATGCCCGAAGCGATGCGAATATCAATCAGCTTCTTTTGATCCCCTGCGTGATTCTGGACTTCCTCTGCATCCACCCGTTCCGGGATGGCAACGGCAGAATGTCCCGCCTGCTCTCACTGCTGCTGCTATACAAAAATGGCTTTGATGCCGGTAAATATGTGTCCTTTGAGGAGCAGATTAACAACTACAAGGCGTATTATTACGAAGCCCTGCGGCAGTCCTCGGTAGGATGGGAAACGAATGAAAACTCCTATTACCCCTTTATCGAGAATTTCCTTTCCACACTCTATATGTGCTATAAGGAACTGGACAAACGGTTTGCAGTGGTACACGGCAAGAAGATCACGAAGAAAGCCCGTGTGGAGGCGACCGTCCTGAACAGCCTGACCCCGCTTTCCAAAGCAGATATCTGCAAAATTCTCCCCGATGTCAGCCCCACGACCGTTGAAGCCGTCCTTGGGGCAATGGTCAAGACCGGTTCTGTGAAGCGTATCGGTGCAGGACGGACGACACGGTATATTAAAGTGTAATTTCAAATATGAGGTTTGTGCAACTGCATGGAACGGGATTGATAGTAATATTTTTATTAGGCATTACCCTTCTACTTATACTGGTTCTTATGCAAGTGCAGACTTCACCGTCAGAGTTAGAGACGTTAACTCATATGGGAAACGGTTTGGCCGTCTCGTGCCTACTCCAAATAATGTAAATCAGAACTGGACCAGTGCAGTAATCGAAATATCAACAGAATCATCAAGTACCAATAATTCGTCATACACGCGCACTGACCGCCAAATGAATTTTTTGCATGAATTGGGACACGCACTGAAACTTGCGCACCCCCACGAATCGGATTCGTCTTGGCATCCGCTTTCTATAATGAATCAGGGGTTACCGAGTATAAGGGATTATATTCCCGGAAGGCCGTCCGGTTACGACAAATACAATCTATCAAGAAAGTGGTGATTTTAATGAAAATCAAGAGTGTTTTTGCTTTATCTTCTTTGATCTGTGTACTGTTTCTACTCACAGCCTGTGCAAACAACATTACACCCCAAAGCGGACTGTATTTCAATAAGGAGAAGTATACTGTTGTAGGAGAAGAGTTGGGAGGAAACCGAAACATCCCCTATTCTTTTGAGGAACTTGAGGCTGGGACAAGATACTTGCCAGATGGTTCGCCACACCCATTCGGGCTTATCGTAAAATGCTCCGTTGCCGGTGAGAGCATTAACCGTATTATTGAGCCTTCTGAGAAAGAGAGAGACTCTTCGGTAATCTATGGCCTCAATCATGTTTTGACTCCAGTCAAAATCGAAGAAATCATTTTTTCGGGAGAGGACGTTGATGTCGAGGCAGGAAAAACCTATTACCTCTGTGAGCCGTTCTTTTACATTGACAAATCAACACCTGAGTACTTTGAACGATATGGTGAAGACACGGTTTATAGTGCAGAATATACTCCTATTCAAAAGGGTAATCAATACCTTATGTACCTGACTTATAAGGACGACGAGATTTACAATTTCAACGGTGAAAAGGTATTGGGCACAGTTGGGTTGCAGGAAGCTGTGTACTGTTTGGCTTCCGAGGCAGAGGCGAAAGAATCGATAATTGCTGGTGATGATAACTATTGGCGACTTTGGAATGACGTCGCGCAGAATTACCGGTAAAGATGCTATATCATCCAGCATCGCTACTCTCCACCGAACCGAAAGTCACAAGTACGCCGGATGATTAGTTTTGAATGTGGGCATTAGAAAAGGGGTAGTAATAGAGCCCATTTGGGGGCTCTTAGCGAAACAGCCCTCAGCTTTTTAGGCTGAGGGCTGCTCCGCTTTTCTATATCGACCTGTTTGCCCTGTCGGTTCAGGTCATTTCCCTATGAGTGGGGACCCCATGAATGGCCGCTTTTACTCACCGTTTTTCAACTTCTCTGCGCTTTGGCACAATGCAATATACCGCTCCGCTTCTGCATCACTCTTTCCGGCTTTATAGGGTAGTATTCTCCTGTGAAAATCCACCATTACTCCTTGAACGTCGAGATTTTTGCTTTCTGTATTTCGCTGCCGAGAACGTGGAGCAGGGTATTACAATCCTGCTCCACGCTCTGCTGTGTCATTTCTGCTGCTTAAAAGCACCTTATCATTGCTTAATCTGTTCTGCGCTGCTTGGAATCGGAATTTTGAGACGTGTCCGGCACAGTCTCGGACTCCTGACGGGAAAACCACTCGGTTTTCTTCCCGATAACTTCCCCGGATACTGCATCGATCTTGTAGGAATACGCACACTTGTCCGTGTAGAACTCCAGAATGTAGCAAGGCTTGCCCTGATTGCGGCTCAGCTCCTCTCGGGTGAACACGATTTTTTGCGCTGTCTCATCCAGCCCTGCGTCCTCTAATGCGATCTGCTTTGCCTTTTCCAAGCCGATAAACTCCGGGGCAGGGGGAGTGATCTTATCGCAGGTCTTATCCATGATCACGCCCAGAACGGCGTCGATTTTGTAAGTCCAGCGAGCAGAGGCGCTTTCAAAGGCGAAGTAATAGTAGGGCGACTTGATGCCGCCGGCAACCAGCGTTTCCTCGGTAAAGGTGACTTTTTCGCTGACCCCGGCATCGTCCAGTGCGATTTTCTTCGCGTCCGCCAGAAGAATGAAGTGGTAAGCCTCCATGATGCTGCCGTTCTTGGCGTCCACCTTATAAGAATACTGCTTCTTCGCGGTGTAGAACTCCAGGATGTAGCAGGGCTTGCCCGAATTGCGGTTCAGCTCCTCTCTGGTGAACACGATTTTTTGCGCGGCCTCATCAAGTCCCGCGTCCTTCAGGGCAATCTGTTTCGCCTCCTCCAGAGAGATGAAGTCCGTTGTCACGATCTCTTTCTGCTGCTTCTCCAACACAGTGCCCAGCACCGCATCAATGCGGTATGTCCACTGTGTTTTCGCATCGGCAAAGACGAGCCGGTAGTAAGGCGTTTTGATGCCGCCGGCAACCAGCTCTTCTGTCGTGAAGACCACCTTCACGTTGACCCCGGCATCGTCCAGTGCGATTTTCTTCGCATCCGCCAGAAGAATGAAGTGGTAAGCCTCCATGATGCTGCCGTTCTTGGCGTCTACTTTGTAGGAATACTGCTTCTTCGCGGTGTAGAACTCTAAGATGTAGCAGGGCTTGCCCGAATTGCGGTTCAGCTCCTCTCTGGTGAACACGATCTTTTGTGTGGCTTCATCAAGTCCCGCGTCTTTCAGGGCGATCTTCTTTGCTTCTTCCAAAGAGATGAAATCTGCAGTGTCGATTTCCGTTGTGGCGGTCTCTTTCTGCTTTTTCTCCAGAACGATACCCAGCACCGCATCAATGCGGTATGTCCACTGTGTTTTTGCATCGGCAAAGACGAGCCGGTAGTAAGGCGTTTTGATGCCGCCGCTCACAAGGGTTTCCTCGGTAAAGCTGACTTTATCCTTGCATCCGGCATCATCCAGGGCGATTTTCTTCGCTTCGGAAAGAGTGATAAATTTCCCGGCGTAAATAATGCTGCCGCTCTTTGCGTCGATTTGGTAGAAATATTGATTCGTCCCGGTGTAGAACTCCAGCAGGTAGCAGGGCTTGCCCTGATTGCGGCTCAGCTCCTCTCTGGTGAACACGATCTTCTGCGCCAGCTCATCAAGCTTCGCGTCCTTCAGCGCAATCTTCTTTGCTTCCTCCAAGGAGATGAACTTCGATACACTGACAGAAGCAATGCCGGAAGCCTCTTGGAATTTAAGAAGCTCGTCCAACGACATGCGGGCGACCTCGTCGGTGGGCAGCCCGGTTTTATTTGCTGCGGTAAGGATCCAGTCGGCGCGGCCAAGGGAAACATGGAATTCCCCGGCGATCTTCGCTGCTTCGGCGTTTTCCGTCAGTTCGGAGTGGAAAACCAGCGTGCCGACGGCATCGGTCTGCTCCAAGGCCTTCCGGATCTCCGCAGAGAGAGAGGCTTTTAGTTCGGTATTCGCATCAAGACGGGAATCAAAAGAGATCAGAACAGTCGCTTCGCCGTTTTCCATATATCCGCAGGCCTCGTAGGCGGCGACCGTGCGCGTTAGAGCGGTCTCGACGCTCTGCTTTCCCAGCGCAACATCGCTGAGCGCATTTTCCGCATCGCTGTTCAAGCAGCGGACATTCTTAACGCTCCCGCTTTTGGCAATCGTATATTCCACGCTGGGGTTGACATCCATTGTGAAGGTGCCGGCTGTCGCATTGCTTCGGATGGCATTTGCAGCGATGCCGGTGCAGAGAACCAGTGCTAGGCAGGCAGCCATGATCCCAAGCTTGGCCCAACCGGGCTTTCTTTTGGTATTTGCTTCGCTTTCCGCGTCAGCAATGAGCTCGTCATTGATCTTTCCGATCGAACGAAGAAGAACTTCGGTTTTCATAGCATAATTCCCTCCTTTTCAAGAAATCGTCTTAATTCGTTTCTCATACGGAAAAGCAAAGACGTCACCTTGCTCTCGCTCATTCCGTATGCGTCTGCAATATCCCGTATCGCGTAGAGATGATAGTATCTGCGGACAAAAATGTTACGGCTTAGTTTGGGCTTTGCATACAGGAAACGGTCAATGGCGGCAGCCAGCTCATTTTCTTCAACGGTCTGCTCCACAGTCGTTTCCGAAGGAACGCAGGCTTCCAGCTCAGACAGCGCGAGGACTACTTGTCCGTGTCCGCGTTTTTCGGCAGTATACCGCTTATAACGGTTCAGAGCGAGGTTGCGCGTGATTTTCCCTAAGTAGATCGACAAACGGTTCGGACGCTGCGGCGGGATCGAATTCCATGCGCCGAGGTAGGTGTCGTTGGCACATTCCTCCGCATCCTCTTTGTTCCGCAGTATGTTATATGCAATCGTGTGGCAGTAGCTCCCGTACTTTTCTGCGGTGGCGGTAATCGCGCTCTCGTTACGCGCCCAGTACAATTCTATGATCTCATGGTCTCTCATTGCGCCCTCCCTTCTCTCTGCGTAAAGGCCTTTCACCTATATAGACAACAAAAATCGCCGTTCATTGCGTGTATTGCACACAAAGTATGCTTGTAAATTCATTATATCGTGCGGCAGATCTGATTTCCACCGGAATAAGCACGCTGCTTTAAGGAAGTAGACACAAAAGCTACGGCGGCGGGGAAGATGAGCCCTGCCGCGCAAAATAAATACATACGATTTTTCCGCTCCCGGCTATTGAGGAATACAAAAGGTCTCACGAAATGGCAGACTAAATGGCAGGGTTTGCGCCGATGACACGAAAAAGACGCTGTGGTATAATCGTATCGTCCCCCAATGGGTCGTGAAACCCGGCATGAATGCCGAATACTGCCCAAAGGAGTGCTGAGTATGAAATATTGTCCCTATTGCGGTGCCGATCTTGCAGATGGCGCCGCTTCTTTCTGCATGGAGTGCGGAAAGAGTCTGCCGATTGCGGAAGATGGTCAGAAAAAGCCAAAAGAGAAACCCGTAAAGTCGCAAAAGCGTATGGAAAAGAAGCGCAAGCACCCGTTTCCAAAGCCACGGGAAAAGCATGAAAAGCCTGTCGGTGAACACATGGGAGGAGCTTTTCATCCAAAGGACGATGGATATGACGGCTACTATGACGATGTTCTGCCTTCAGATGCAGGAAAACTGAAAGAGGGGCCTGACATGGAATTGGTGAAGAAGGTTTCCGCCGTGGCGGGAGTCATGCTGCTGATTGTTATTCTGTGCGTTGTCGCAATGTATTTGTTGTGAGTGCTGTAATTCGCGCCGCCTTGCCGTGTAATATGGGAAAAGGACAGACAAGGAGTGAGCAAAATGAAATATATATCCAAAGGTATGGTAATCAGAGCCTCCACAGAGGATCTTCTGTTCGTGACCCGCTGCGGCGTAGATTTTCAGCTGACCGGGGAACAGGCTGCGCTCTGGCTTAACGGCAGATTTGGGTTTGCAAAAAACCGCGAGAATGTGCCGGAGGTAAAAGCCCTGCAGCAGCTTAAACGTCAAGGGCTTGTTGAAATTACAGAAGGTGATGAGCCCGTTTTTGAGTATCGTGCATTGACGCAGTGCGTTCTGACGCCTGCGAAGCCGCAAGGAGCTCGTGCGATTCTAAGCGCACGCCAAAAAGAACTGCTGCTATGGCTGACAGAAGCCGGACTTCGGCTCACCACGGCAGAACTGGTATTCCTGGCAGAACATCATGTATCCCCGCAAATAAACCTGTTGGGGGATAGAAACAGGCAGAACCTGACGGAAACAATCTATACGCAGGAAACCATTTTTGATAATATTCTGGAAGCCCAAATGGAACACGCCGCAGTGCGGGATGAGGTCGTTTCCGCATTGCTCAGGCTACTGAAGAAAAAGAGAATCCTTCTGCTGTGAGGTGCGTAATGAGAGAAAAATTCGAAAAAATCCCACCGCCGCTGCAAAAACAGATTATAATGAGATGTGGAGCCGCGCTGGTAAGCCTTTTATTGATGGTGGTGTCTCTGTTGTTGGAGGGCAACCTTTATCTGTCTCTTTCCGTCCTGCTCTTTTTCTCCTTTTATGGGTTCAGTGCATTGCAACTGCTGTATAGAGCAGTCACCGATCAGATCGTGGTAATTCGTGGTCACTGTACCGGGCTGGAAAAAACTCCGTTGCGCCGCCGTATCAAAACGCTCTATCTGTGGTCAGACCCACATACAGTGAAAATACAGATCGCCGGAAGACTTCGAAATGTTGATGAGGGCGACATCATCACGGTATATACGGCAACCGGCACACCGGTATATGAAAACGAAGGCTGCCAACAGCTTAGCACATATTTGGCAATCGATATTTTGAAAGGAAGAGGATCAAAATGACAAAAGGCGATGAGATCCGCGGATTAGTCAGGGAAATAGGGAGCAGAGTCGAAGCGGGTATCCTGCCGGATGGGAGCTGTATATTCGACCCGCTTCGAGTGAGGCTTGCGTTGGAGTTGGTTCTGTCTGTGCTGGAGCAAGGTACCCCGGTGAAAACAGCGAAGTGCCAGACGAAAACAGAGGAAAGCAATTGACTGTCATATGAGAACCTGCTATAATACAATCATAAGTATCAAGGTTTCCTGCGCGGAACACCAGAGTATTCAAGTTATAAAGTGTCAATTAACACATTCGTGTTGGTTGGCACTTTTTTTGTTTCTCGGTTTCTTCCCTAAATGGGTTGAAATAAATCATGTTATAGCAGGCAGCACCTGCAAGAAAGGAGCATCTTATGTTCAAGGTAATCGCAACTGATGTCGTCATCTCCAAGGGATATGACGGCGCACCGGCTCTCAAATTCTCCGAAAACGGGGAGAGTGTCCGGTTCCGCATCGGCAAAAAGGTGTACGACACCCGCGCCGAAAACAACACCCGATGGGTAAACCTCTCTGTAAAAGCCTTTGGCCCGGTATGTGAGCGCATCAAAAAGATGCAGCTTAAAGAGAGCTCGTTCATCAATATTCTCGGCCGCCTGGACGAGGATGTCTGGGAGGACAGCACGACGCATGAAAAAAGAAGCGCCATGGTGGTCATTCTGGATGAGATTGAGTATTGCTCCTCCGGCGGCGGAAAGCAGAAGACCGAGGAAGCTGGGGAACAGCCCAGAGCGGCTGCCGCACCCGCAAAGTCTGCCTCCAACGGAGAGATGCCCGGTAATTTCACCGGCTTTGAACCCTTCGGCGGCGTAAATTCGTTCTTCGACGAATAATCAATCGAAGAACTACAAATGGATCGGGCGCATTAAAACGCACATGAGTATCTATGTGGACTCATGTGCGTTTTTTGCGTTCAGAAAGGACAGTATATGCAAAACAAAGAATTCAAGCGCCACATCGCCTATGAGGTATTGACCATACTGGGGACATTGGCTCTGCTGCTGTTTGTTTGCAGGCTTTGGCCGATTCTCTTATTGGTGATACTCGGTATTTTTATCGCCGCCATGCGACTGCTCTTTCTCTCCGCCAGAAAAGTGGAGAATATCCCGCCTCTGCTTCCGGCTGCTCGCCCAGAACCTACGGATCAGGATATCCGGGACATGGCGTTCGGCTCAATGCAGCGGCGGATTACAGAGCTGGTCACGGCCGATTTTCCCAACGCCAGATGGGTATGGAAGACGCCTAATGCCATGCGCAATATTGCGACAGGCAACGAGGTGCGAATCCTGCTCAACCATGCCGGCGGATACCGTGAAGCGATCGTTGTGATTCGCGGCCTTCAAGTGTGCAGCCTGACTTACCCGCACGCGGAAGAAGTCAAGATGCCGGAAACGGAAAATGATGAGAGGGGCACAGAGGAAACCGAGGATGACACTCCGCAGAAGGTCGATCCCCCGGAGAATTATGAGTATCTGGCTTTTGAATGGGTGGACGCCCATGTTATGGAACTCAATGAGCGGTGCAACGAAAGCATCGCGCAAGGGCTATCCATGCTGGAAATAACGGCGGCAGAACTGCCTGCCCGAGAAAGCTGGCCGGACATCTGCCGGGAGCTGGAACGAAACGGTATGGAAAACTGCTGCTGTACAGATACCGGTATTACCATTGATTTCACGCAGTGACACTGCAGAAAGGAATGACGCGACATGAGCGTATCAATCAACAATCTGTTCAACTACTCCCGTTCGCTGCCCGTCCCCTTTGATACCATGACAAATAAGAAGGTCAAGGTGGCATCCATGTACGGGGCAAAGACGGAATCAACGCTATGTGGTTCTGTGATCAAGGCAGTCCACGCCATGTGCCGGTGCATGAACGGCACCGGAGAAGGTGCGGTCGGCCAGATCGATACAAACAAAAGTGTGGCGGAGTATAAATCCTCCGTCGGTCCGGATGCCTATCATCTCGTGGTGTTCGATGCAGCCTCCGGCAGCGCTTTGGCAAGCGTTTATGACAAAAACACCGAGCTCATCGAGCAGTACGTGGCGCATCCGAGCCAGCGGGACGGCGCGGCAATCTTCTTTGCCCTAATGCCGTTCCTGATGTCAGATGTGGAGTTCGATGAAACCTTTCAGGAGTACTACGACCAGTTCATTGCCGGATACCCGGATATGGCAAAGGCGACCGAAAGCATGGCAATCCTCTGCGATAATGCCTACCGCAGAATCAAGGACGATACCTGCCCGGCGCATATCAATATCACAGTGGACAAGTCCGGAAACCTGATGCGGGTCTCTCAAGGTCAGCTGGATTCCGGATCCTTTGTGCCCACCAGCGTCACAGCCGGGGAATTCACGATCTTTGCCAAGACCGGACCGGCCGTTATCAAAAAAGCCGGCGTCGTGGTGGAGCATACGGATTTCGTCGGCAAGTATCCCCTGACGCCGGGACGCACCTTGAGCGCGTTGGAGCTGAGCCTGATTCCGAAACTCCCGGAATGGTATATCATTCCGCAGGAAGTGGTGGATATTTGCAAGCATGCGCAGAAGACCACCGGGCGGCCCATGCAGATGCGAAACTTCCTGTTGCGCGGGCCTGCCGGTACTGGCAAGACCATGGGCGCAAAAGCCATTGCCGCCGGACTGGGGCTGCCATACATGAAGTATACCTGCTCTGCCAACACAGAAATATTTGATTTCACCGGCATGATTTTTCCTGAAACGGACGCAGTGTCCACCGGTAGCTCGGAGCTTGACCGTGAGCGCGAGATCCTCAAGTCCATGGGAGGTATCAGCTATGCCAATGTAGCTAAGCTTATGCGCCTTCCGGACTTGGATGATATGGACTACGATCCTGCCGGCGTCTATCAGGCTCTGACAGGCGTGGAAAATCTGGCGGCTACCGTGCAGGACTGCATGAGCGTTGTGCTGGAAAAGGTCACGGAAAAGGTACAGGCTCTTAGCAAGCGTGCTGAAAACCGTCAAAGCTCCGGCCAGAACTATACTTATGTGGAGACGGATTTTGTGAAAGCGTTAAAACACGGGTATTTAGTCGAGGTTCAGGAGCCGTCCACGATCATTCAGCCGGGAGTGCTGGTGGGCCTTAACTCTCTTCTGGAGCAGGAGGGGTCTATCACGCTTCCGACCGGCGAGATTATTCGCAGACACCCTGATACGGTCGTCATTGTGACGACCAATGTCAGTTACGAAGGTTGTAGGCCGATGAACCAGTCGGTGGTGGACAGAATGAGTCTGGTCAAGGACATTGAACTGCCGGAGCCCGAGGTTATGGTACAGCGAGCCATGGCTGTGACCGGATGTGCCGACGAATACCTGGTATCCCAGATGGTGCAGGTGGTCAGCGACATGGCCGATTACTGCCGCAAAAACAGTATCACCGACGGTGCCTGCGGAATGCGCGGCCTGATCGATTGGGTCATCAGTGCAGAGATCTCCGGCGACCCTTATCTGTCGGCAAAGTATACGGTCATCAGCAAAGCCACTGCCGACGAGGAAGACCGGGAAGCCCTGATTACAACCATTCTGGACCCTATGTTTGCCCCAAAGCGGAAGCGAACATCGGCATAAGTCCGGAAGAAAGGAGGACGACTCTATATGGCAAGAGTGAATCATAAGCGGGTTAAACAGCTGCTCAATGAAAAACGCAGCAGAATTACAGACCGGCAATTCTTCACGTCCCGCATCCTTGCGGGACATTTTGAAGATATGGCCATGGCACAGACGCGGCGCTATAAATACAACCGCCGCATCCATGTGGCCATCAGCTGGAGTCCGAAGTCCGGTGAAGTGGCATGCACCAATAACCTGTCGGTGCTGATCAATGCAGGGCATAGGCTGGTGACCCAAAACAGAGGGCGGGAGAACCGCTATGAGATCGTTTGCGGACTGTTTGCCCACGAACTTGGGCATTGCCTATACACGGACTTTCTTGCGGGCCAGACCTACAACAACTACCTCAGCCGGGAGAAATGGTATCCGGAGCCGCCTGCTTACAAAGTGCCCAAAGACACTGTAAGCGAACGAGCGCTGTGGGAGTATGTAAGGCTGGAGCCGCGGAACAATGAGATGCTTCGCTATGTCGCACACCATATTTCCAATGTCATCGAGGATGCCTATATCGAAAATCGGATACTCGCTCAATTCCGTGGCACACTGGGCAACTGCCTGGAAGCGTTACGGGAGCAGCAGTATGAGAGCATTCCGACGGTAACGGAGCTTATCGAGAAAGAGGATGACGGGAACTGCCATATCTTTGAGAGCATCCTGCAGATCATGCTGTCGTATGTGAAGTTCGGTGAAATCAAGTACGGAGATGCTCCCCTCAGCGATGAGCGTATCCAGGTCGTGTTCAAACTGATCCACGATCTGGACGCCGCCATTGTCAATCCCTCCGGAAAAGAACGGCTCAAGGTCGTCAATCTCATACTGGTTCGCTGCTGGGACTATATTGAGGATTTCCTGGAGCTCTGCAAAAAGCGCCAGGAGGAGGCCAAGGCGTCCGGTTCCACAGAATCGTTGGCCGAGACCATCGCGCAGATTCTGCAGGCAATGGCCGGAAGCTCTGTGTCCGGCGAGGGCAGCAGCACACCGATCCCCGAAGTGGGTGCGGTCTGTGTGGCAGCCGGAGCCGGGAAACGGGCGCAGACGGCGGCTCAGGCAGAAAAAAGCGAGTCTGAAGGAAGCGGCGGCTCTGAAGAGTCCGAGCCCCAGACTGACTCCGAATCCGAGCGTTCTTCTGCCGGGGTCTCCCAGACCGAAAATCCGGCGGAAGAAGGCGCAATTACCGGAGATATGGAAGGCGCTTCCGGTGGGAAGCAGGCAGTATCCGCGGAAGAAGACGGACGCATCCCCTATCAGCAGACAGATCGTGTTTCCGAAGGCAGCGGAGGTGCTACCAAGCACAATGATGCATATGAGCGTGAACGCTATGACCATGCAGCGGAGGACATTGAGCGCCTGCTGGACAAGATGGCGGAGAAGGCCGCCTGCGAGCAGTTGGAGAATGAACGGACACGGGAACTCAACGATGTGGCCCAGAGCATCTCCTATGGAGATGTCCATGCCGGTGTTGATATCTGTGTGAACCGGATATCCACCGTTGATGAGGAGCTTGTAGAGCAGTATAACGCCATTTCCGGGCCATTGCTGGATATCTCACGGCAGCTGCAGAAAAGCCTCTTGCAGCAGCTGAAGGATAAACAGCGCGGCGGCAAGCAGACCGGGCTCATGATGGGGCGACGGCTGGATGCCCATGCTCTCTGCCGGAACGATGGGAAGGTTTTTTATAAAAATGCCCTGCCCAATGAAATTCCACAGATGTCCGTAGGGCTTTTGCTGGACGAATCAGGCAGCATGTGCTCCTGCGACCGCTGTACCTACGCCAGGTCTTCGGCTATCATTCTATATGACTTCTGCAAGGCGCTGCATATCCCTGTCACCGTTTACGGTCATTCCACCAGTGGCAGCAGTGTGGAGCTGTATTCCTATGCAGAGTTTGAAAGCATCGATAACGATGATAAATACCGCATGATGGACATTGCTGCCCGTGGCAGCAATCGCGACGGCGCCGCGCTACGTTTTGTGGCGGAGCAGCTGGTTAAACGGCCGGAGGAGGTAAAGATCCTGATCCTTGTATCCGATGGTCAACCGGCAGCGCCCGGCTATTACGGCAGTGCTGCCGAGGAGGATCTCCGCGGCATCAAGCAGGAGTACCGGCGCAAGGGAGTATTGTTCATTGCGGCCGCTATCGGGGAGGACAAACAGAACATCGAGCGAATCTATGGTGATTCCTTTATGGACATCACAGATCTGAATCAACTGCCCGTAAAGCTGACCGCAGCGGTCAAGCGCCATATGCGGGTCTAACGGGGATATTTCAATTCACAACGACGGGCAGAGGATTCTTTTCCTGCTGCCCGTCAATCTTACAACAGGAAAGGAATCAAAAAAATGAGTCATTTTGTAACATTGGTCAATTTTTATATGCCCAAGCTGGAGGAAAACTGCGAGGAAAATATGCGTTATGCGGAACAAATCGCAGAAGTCAAAGAAAAGCTGGCACAGGACCCGGAGAGTTTTGCTTTGCGGTTTCTTTTGAAACGACTTCAAAGCAAGGCCAGCACTCTGGAGCGTTCGGCTGAGTGCGAGATTGATGAGCTGATGGCCCCATTCTGCGAAGGAACGGATGACCCTGCCTATCTGGAGTTTGAGGATCGAACCGATGACCTGCGGCGGGATTATGAGACCGGCAAAATCAACTGTGTCCGTTTTCCGGACGGAACTGTCGTTCCGGAGTACAGCCGGCTGGTATGCGAAAAATATCTCATCAAAGATGGCAAGGTGTTCCAGAAAAAGGCCGGGCACCTCGGCCATGAGAAGCGCACGAAGAAAGCGAAAAAGATGCGTGCATTTATGGGATATCCGGTGAAGAAGCTCTATCCCAGCCTGAAGCAGTATGCGGAGGACTACTGCGGTTATACCTATGACAGCAAGAACAATGCGTATGGGTATTGCTGCAATCCGAATGCCTTCTGGGATTGGTATTCCATTGGTGGCCGCTGGCCGTTCCAATTCCTTGTCCGTGACACAGCGGAACGAATTAACGGTGAGCGCACATGGGGCAACGAAGATGATGTATGTGAAGCGCCCGAAGGCTATATATGGGTCTGCGGCGCAAGAAAAATGGATATTGCATGGGAGCTCATGAAGGAATGGGAGCTGCAGCACGCCAAAAAGCGCTTTAAACTTCTTGCAGAGACATTTCGTTCCGGCAAGGCTCCGGAAGGCAGCTTCTGGAAGATTACGGAGGATGGAGTTTTCTCTTTTCTGACGCAGATCTATTTCAAGAATGAAAGCGCGGAGGCCTACCTCCGCCGCAACGGACTCGCACCGGATCAGCGCATGGTGCCCGACGCCTATTCCTTCCTTCAGGACGGAGACTGGCACTCCAAGGGAGATATGGGCTGGTGGGGTATCAGCAGCAACGATAAGAAACCGGACGCATGGCGGTAGATGTTGGCAGACTACATAGACAGCATTCCTGACGATCATTTCATTGTCGGGATTGACTGCCATATCTAAGATAGGAGGAGTGAAAAATGATTTTGAACAGAACTGGCGCTGAATTTGAGTATGAAGGCGTCACATACACGATTGGCGGAGCCATTGTAGGCACCGCTGAGAGTGAATACGCAGGGCTTTATGGCCGAATAAACGCCATTCATGATGGCGAGGATAAGGAGACCGAAAACGAAACTCCTGACATCTATTGTGAGTTTGACCCTCCGGTCATGCCGCATGAGGTCAAGGCGCTGGAGGATACCTTCTCTGATCTGTATCACCAGCCAAAGGCCATTGCTGATATCGTACTGGACATGGTTATCATGGCGCCTGAAATGATTCGTCCGTTGGATGATCTTCGTTCTATGCGCAAACGCGTCAATGTTTTTCTTGTGATGGAAGACTGGGCTGTGAATGGTGAGCACGGAAATGATTGCGAGGCGTTCTCGGACTATGACGATGCAAAGCGTGTTATGACAGATCGTATTCGAGAAGAATTTGAGGACGGAAGCGTTCCGTCTTGGAGAGAATCGAGCATCTTCGCAGAGAATTCTTCGATGGACTTCTACGAAGCATATCTTGACGGCGAGTATATGGAGAATCACTACAAAATCATGATTATCCGGCAGCCGCTGATGATGTCCAGTAGGTATATTCGGGAGGTTGGAGGAGTGTATAAGGCGCAATGCCAGACCGAAGACTTTATATCGCAAATCGAACAATGGGATGAAGTTGCAGCATTGAGTGACGCACAGTATCAGAGACTCATTACAAACCCGATGATTCCTGAGTGCATCGAACGCCATCTCGGGCGCAATGACCACTATTGGGAAGCGTATTGGGAAAGTGTATCTGAGGCTGCTCATGGTTTGGTCAGGCAAGCATCAAAGCAACCGGACTGTTTCACACCAGAAGCAGAAAATCCATACCCGCTTTGCATTGGCTCGGGCAAATCAGAGTGCGATGATTGCTGCCTGTATGTGCATATGAAAGGAGAAGGCGGCTATGAGTGCTGAAAACAGGCTCACCTCCATCGTCTCGTATCCAGAGCGCGGAGCTGGCGGCAACAATCGCTATCGCGGCAACTGTTCACCCAGGCTGATTGAGGATCTGATCGGTTTTTTCAAGCCGGCCGAGATCTGCGACTACATGTGCGGCAGCGGCACGACGCAGGATGCCGCTCATACCATGGGAATCATTAGCCATTGCTACGATCTGCACAGCGGATTCGATCTCATCAATTGCGAGATACCGGAGCGCCCTGAATTTGTGTTCTGGCATCCGCCGTATTGGGATTTGATTACATATTCAGACGTGATGTACAAGGCTTCGGAGGTGCAGTCAAAATACGGATATGATCCCCGGCAGTTCGACTTATCACGTATCCCCAAATGGGAGGACTTCGTGCGCGTAATGAACTACGCCATGATGAAACAATTCTGCGCTTTGGAGCGTGGCGGCAGGATGGCCGTGCTGGTCGGCGATATCAAGAAGAAAGGGCAGCTTTACAGCATGCTCTTTGAATTGATCAAGCCGGGCACATTGGAAAATGTCATCATAAAAGCACAGCACAATTGCTTTTCAAATCAAACACAGTACAGTGGGCATTTCATCCCCATACTGCATGAGTATCTACTGATTATCAAGAAGGATGCGTCCTTGGTGTATCCGATCCTGATGACGGAGCCTGTACAAAAGGATATCCGCGATATGAATGGCGCTACATGGCGGGATGTGGTTGCAGCAGTGCTGGAAACCTGCCAATCCCCTGTATCGCTTGCATACATTTATGAGCAAGTCGAGCCATATACCAAAGCGCGGAAAAATCAGTGGTGGAAAGAGAAGGTTCGCCAAACCCTACAATGCAGTCCGCAGCTCTTCGTGAATACAGGACGCGGGATGTGGGCGTTGAACCGTTCCGCATAGTTTGCCTTTCGAGGGATGCCGCATCTGCGGCATCCCTCTTTCCTTTCGGCTTTTATGGCCTTTTCGTTTGACTATGGATTGACTGTCGGCCGCAGCTCTGGTATAATCATCATGTAAGTATCAGAGTTTAGCCACGGCTAAGCAGAGTTTAACCGAGTTGCGAAGTGTCATTTGTGCATTGCACGAATGGCACTTTTTTGTTTCCGGCCAATTCCATAGTGGCATAAGCCAGCAGTCCGATCATGGGTTGCTGGTTTTTGTTATATCACGGCGAATACCGCCAAAAAAAACGAAAGGAGAACACAAAAATGTTACAACCATGCCAGGACAACTACTCCACGACCTTTGCTTCCTACGAGGGGATGCGCCGGTACCATGAGAAGGAATCGCTGGAAAGCCGATGGCACAGATGCAAGGTCAATGAACTGCATATTGAGCCGCTGGATAAGGCGTCGCCTCTTTATGGAACTCCGTCCGCATTCGCTGCAGGAATCAGCGCTGAGTCCGTTGAGGACACGGCGGAAAACCTCGGTCTTGCCATGCGGGTAGATGGTTCTTACTATCCCGTCCGCAGCACGGCCTACAAAAGCCTGTTGGACAGAGCGAAAATCAGCGGATCGGCCTTGCCGAAGCTGAGCCGCCAAAGATTGGCGTCGGTGCTTAACGATTGCCTGGAGCTGTATTCTTCGGAGACGCTCCTGCTTATCCGAGATGAAAAGATCTCGGCAGCACACTCCGGCGATTCCATGGATTATTCCGTGCTGCCGATCGATGAGCTGCTGAAGGTTCTGACCAAAAAGCTGGACGACCGTTTCCCCGGCAGCATGTTTCAGGGCGGTTATCGCGATCATTCGCTCTCCAGTGCCTCCTGGACTATGCCCGGGCAAAAGGAAGACCTACTCGGCGCCTATGCCAAGCTGCTGGCGTCACAGGGGAAACCCACACTTGCTGCCAAACTTGTTCCCGCCATCCGCTTTGTTACCTCGGATACCGGCATTGCCTCGGCTAAGGTTTCCGCCATGCTGGAGGGTACGCAGCACCCGATCCATATTGGGAGCTGTATCGCCGTGGACCACAGGCACCAGAGTAAAGTGGAGGACTTTGAAGCAGCTTTGGACCAGCTGTTTGCGCAGTTCGGTGATTCGGTCGCCAGATTACAAAAGCTGTTGGATATCCATCTGAGCTATCCGGTCAATGCGATGACCAGAATCTGCAAAAAGTTGTCTCTGCCGAAGAAAGCCGCTTTGGAATCAATCGGCATGTTTGAGATGGCCTATGGAGGAGGAACTGCAACCGCCCATGATGTGTTCATGGCTATGCAGGAGATCCCCTATATTCTCAAATCCGACCATGCACCCGAGAGCAAAATGCTCGTTGTGGAGGAGAACATGGCGCGGGCGCTCACGCTGAGGTGGGGCGATTACGACCTTGCGAAGGCGGTGAGCTACTGATGTCCGCTCCGATTATTCTCTGCGACACCGCAGGCATGACCAACGAGCGATGGCTGGAGTGCCGCGCCCACGGGCCTAAGGGCACCATTCCTTATACGGTGGGAGGCAGCGATGTGGCTGCTATCTTCGGCGTATCGCCATGGACAACGCCGCTGGAGCTATGGATGATCAAAAAGGGCCGGATGAAGGCGCCTGTGAAATCCAATCAGGAGCAGCTGATGATGGGGCATCTTCTGGAACCTATCGCGGCCTATTGGTATCAGCAAAAAACCGGCAATACGGTCTATGACGATACCTATATGTATCAGCATGCAGATCACCCGTGGGCTCTTGCGGACTTTGACCGCCGCTTTACCCGTAAGGAGGACAATGCTCCCGGCATTTTGGAGTGCAAAAGCTGCACCTATCACAAAGCCGGAGATTGGGCTGACGATGCCTATCCCATCTACTATGAGCTGCAGCTTCGCTTCTATCTGGCTGTGGCGGATGTGGAGATTGGCGCGTTTTCTACTATTTGGGGAAACAATCCGGAACATGATCTGGCAATGCCGGCGCTTACCCGTGACCGAGCCAAGGAGGATATGATCTTCCAGCGGCTTGAGGAATGGATTTGGAGCTTGGAGCATGACAAGCCACCTACGATGGCGGATGTCAAGCCAGCACTGGCACTGGAATCCCTTGCGCGCATTTACGGCGCCAGCCAGCCCGGACTCCCCACGATTGAATTCCCTGCAAAGTATGAGAAGGCGCTGCGCCAGATCGCGCTGCTGCAGGGGAAAATCTCCGACTGCAATGCGGAGATCAAAACCTATGAAAGGGAGATCGCTGCACACAGCGTGCGAATCGCAGAATTGATGCAGGCGCATGAGCATGGCGTGCTGAGCACGACCGGCGACAAGCTCCTCATCGATTTTGTCACCAAAACAACCAAACGTCCCGACTCGAAGCTCCTCAAAGAGAAATATCCCACCGTGTATGCGGATGTGCTCAAGACCAGTGAGAGCCGGAAACTAAAAGTATCGGTTACACCGACATAAGAAGGGAGAATCAGTAATGCACGACTCAATGAAAGCCTATCACGAAAGCTGGGAGCGCGAGCTTGACCGGCAGTTCCTGAAAAACGACCGCTACCGGAAACGCGCCTATATCTGCTCACCTTTGAGCGGGAGCACGGCGGAAGAAGAACTCAGCAACATCTGGCGTGCTCGGGCATACATGCTTTATGCCCGCACCATGCTGGGATACCTGGCACGCGCCCCCCACGCCTATCTGCCCATGCTCCTGTGTGACCATGTAGCGGCGGAGCGTGCACTGGCTCTGCAATTTGGGCTTCAGCTTTTGGAACAGAGCGAGGTTTTGCTGATCTGCGGGGATCGCATCAGCCGTGGTATGAAGGGCGAAATCCATCATGCTGCCCAGTTGGGAATCCCCATTATCGTATACTGCGAAGACCTCTATTTGGATGTTCGCAAGCTGGCGACACAGGCCGGAGCGGATAAGAAGTTAGTCACAATAGACGAAACGCATCCGGCACTGGCCTCCAACGAGCCGGGAGCAGACCGGTCCTGGGAGGTGCGATGCCTTGCGTAGATTCTATCAGCCGGTAGATCTCCGGTCCCGACAGGAAATGGCGCAGTATCTGACCACCCATTTTCGCTATCCAACATTAAACTCCTGGAACAGATCCACATCGTATGCTTGTAACCTAAAAATCACACACCTTGGGCTCTCGCCCGAGGTGGTGGACAAGCTGTTCGATATGATCCAGACCCAGGAGTTTTTTGATGCCATGGACGAGTGTAAATGGGAATTTGCTGCGAAACACAACTATCTCTGGCAGGCAGGGATGAACGGACGAAGCGGCGGGTATCTGGTTCTCTATCAGGGAGAAAAGCGGCCGAGCGGCTACAAGTCCTACTGCACTAACTGCGGACAGAGGAATTACCAGCTTGCTGCAGATGGCAACTGCACCTGCGGTGTCTGCGGAAGACCCACTCGGGTCAATTTCTCGCAGACCCACATGCAGGTGGTAACTTATCCGGGGCGTGGCACTGACGACGGCGAGGATTTCGAGGACTGGAGCATGCACGTGCTTCGTGAACGTGTAAAACTCGTGCAGGAGCTGGATCAACTGGCAGACCGCATGGTTGAGCTGGCGCTCCGGCTTACAAGAGAAGCACAGGTCATTGAAGAGGAGTATTTCCTTCCGCAGACCCGCAAGGTGCTGGTCACGACCCTATAACAGAAAGGAGCAGATTTATGCTGAATGTTGGAGATAAACTGATCTGCAAAACAGAAGGACAGCCGGAAACAGAATTCTGCATTCGCGGCGAGGTCAAAAAGGTCGAAGGAGACATTGTGACCATCAGCCGTGCGCTTAAATTCGGAACGCTGCCCATGCACAAGGATCTGACGCTGCCGGAGAGCGAGCTGCTGAAATACTACACGCCATTGGACAATCAAGCGACCGATGATTGCCCCGTTAGCGGGTCTATCTATGAGGTCACGATCGTCCGCACAGGTGTCGTGTTCGTAAGAGCAGCTACCTCGGCTGCGGCTATGGATCTTGCAGACCATCTCACAACCGATCATGTCAACTGGTCAGATGACTGGAGCCCCACCAACGCCGAAGAACGCAGTGACTACGACGGCATGGTCTTTGAGGAGCCTGACTTTAACTGATTACCCGATTTCAAAAGGAAAGGAGAATCGATCTTGATATGTCAATTCAAAAGGCTGATCTTTCCGAAAGCCGTTACGGCCGGTGATGCCAGCTACATGATCGCCCTGTACCGACCTTGTGAGAAGGTCATGGACGCGGCGGGGAATGTGGTTTCTGAGATCAAGGCGGTGGGTTATTGCCTGCCGACGGCAGATAATCTGCGCTATGATATGCGCGGACGTTGGAGCCGGAGCGCCAAGCATGGCATCCAATTTGAAGTCGAGGGCTTCGATGAAGTGATTGTACCCAGCAAGGAAGGCGTCATCGCTTACCTGTGCTCCGGGCAGATCAAGGGTATCGGCCCTAAAACCGCGGAAAAGATTTATGCCATGTTTGGGCAGAACACGCTGACCGTGCTGGATCATGAGCCGGAACAACTGCTCGCCGTGTCTGGCATCAGCAAAACAAAGCTCAAAAAGATTTGCGACTCCTATCTTGCCTCCCGCGGCGCACGCGATGTGGTTGCTTTTCTGGCGCCACATGGTGTAACGCCTAACAGGGCGGTCAAGCTGTACAAGCAGTACGGAGAGCATACCATGGACATCGTCCGAAATCACCCTTACCGGCTGTGTGAGATGGTGGGCATCGGCTTTAAGACGGCTGACCGTATTGCTGTCAGCATGGGCTTTGACCCTCTTTCGCCGGAACGTGTGGATGAAGGGCTGATATTCACGCTGACCGATGCAGAGCTGAAAGGACATCTGTGTATGGAAAAGCACAACTTTCTCAAGCAATGCCTGAAGCTGCTGGATACCGAAGGCCTGACGGAAGAGATGCTGGCGGTACGGGCTTCAAGAATGCTTGAGTCCGGCCGCTTGGCCTCCTACGACAGGCAGGTATACCATGCAGTCACAGCGCGAACGGAACAGAGCCTTGCGTGGGCCGTTTACAGAATGCTTACTTATGAGAAAGCGGGGTCTCACGTCAATATTGATACGGAGATCTCTGCAGAAGAAAAAAAGCAGGGCATACAGCTGGCTTCCGAACAGCGGCACGCAGTTACGACGGCCCTGACATCACAGCTCAGTGTGATTACCGGCGGACCCGGTACCGGCAAGACGCTGATCCAGCGATTCCTGCTGGATATCTATCGCAGGAAAAACCGCGGAGCAAAAATTATCTGCTGTGCGCCTACAGGACGCGCAGCCCGCAGGATGGAGCAATCGACCGGGTTCCCGGCTACTACCATCCACAAAGCGCTTGGGCTTCTGGCCGGTGAGGACGGCGACTACTGTGAACCGGAGATGCTGGATGCGGATCTGATTGTAGTGGATGAGGTGTCCATGATGGATATCTATCTTGCCAACCATCTGTTCCGCTCCGTACCGCACGGCAGTCAGCTTGTACTGATTGGCGATGCGGATCAGCTTCCCTCTGTCGGGCCCGGCGCCGTGCTGAGCGAGATCATCGCCTGCGGCGCTGTACCGGTAGTGCGGCTGGATCGCATATTCCGGCAGAGCTATGGTAGCCGTATCGCCGCTAATGCAAAGCTCATCCGACACGGAAATCTTAGCTTGGAATACGGCGAGGATTTCCAGTTCTATGACTCCTGTGACATGAGTGCTTCCGCACAGCAGATCGAGACACTGTACCTACAGGAAACCGCCAGATACGGTGTTGACAATGTGGCGCTTCTGACCCCATACCGCCAAAAGACGGAGACGGGCGTGAATGCGCTGAACGAGCGGCTTCGGGAAAAGCTCAATCCGCAGGACGGGAAAAAGCCGGAGGTTGCATACAGAAAGCGGATATACCGTTTGGGAGACAAGGTCATGCAGATAAAAAACTGCGAGGACATCAGCAATGGCGATATCGGTTATATCACATCCATCACCCGCGATGACACCGACAGCGTGCTGACCGTTGATTTCGGCGATGGCCGAATTGCCGAGTATGACGGAAGCGACCTTGAAATGCTGGATCTGGCCTACGCCTCCACCATCCACAAGTCCCAGGGCAGCGAATATAAGTCTGTCATCATCAACCTGCAGTGCGCCCATGCGGTCATGCTGGTGCGTCCGCTTGTTTATACGGCAATTACACGCGCAAAGGAGCGCGTGCTGATCGTAGGAGAGCGGAGAGCATTATGCATTGCCATCAAGCGTACAGATACGGAACAGCGCGGGACGATGCTCTCGGCGCGAATCAAAGAGCTAATCTCAAATGTGAAAGGAGATCATTACAATGGCAACTTGGCTCAGTGAGTACAAGAACTTGAAAAACGAGATGGAAAAGCAAATCGGTGCAGGACATGCCTCCCTGGAGCAGCTGATGCTGTATCAGGAGCTGCTGTATCGTATTGAAGTGCTTTATGCAAGTCAGGCATTCTGCCAGACGGCACCGGTCACGACGGATGTAGCCGTTCTGTCCGGCCATTACCAGCTGGTAGACGCCTATATCCAGTGCCTGACCAAGGAACGGCGGCTGGGACAGCCTGCAGATCAGAATCTGAAGGCCAAGCGCCAGACGGCGTCCGAGACCCTTGACAAGGTCGTTCTGGATTGCCGGAAGCGGTTTTCCAGCTTCACCCCAACAGATCAGAACCAGTATCGCAAGGGAGTAAGCAGCCTGATCAACACCGTTTTGCCGGTTTGGCTGAAGCTGCGCAACACCTACATCAACATCAGTAAATAAGAGGAGGGCTTTATCATGAGTCAGAACAACTCGAATGCCAAAACAGCTATGCTGGCAAAGCTGGACAGCATCCACAAGGTGGAGGGCTTTGACCCTTCCCCGTTTGCCGTGGATTATACGGATCTCAATACGCAGGAGACGCGAAAGCGTCTTCCTGTTATGATTCAAATGGCATGGTTCCGCCTGAAATACCCTGAAGGCCGTATCGCCATCCAGGTGTCGCCCGGCAAGGATTGTTTTGTGGCAACGGCGCGCATCTATCCCAGCTACAAGGACCCGGTTGACTGCTATCTTGCAGAAGCTACAGCGTCAAGGGGGCCGGATGCCTCCAAGCCATCTGTGTCACCGCGGGAATGGGCGCAGACGGCAGCGGTAGGCATTGCACTAAGAAACGCAGGCTTTGGGCTTCAGTTCTCAGCGGCCGGCGACGATTTCGCCGACATGGCTCCGGACGAACTGCCTGTCGGTGAGATGGACACGAGCCGAGAGTCGCCGGCTATGGAGCAGCCTGTGCAGGCAGAGATTGAACCGGCATACGAACCGGCAGTTCTAACGGAGGAGCAGAGATTGGAGCAGGCTTTCCAGAAGCCGTGCCCCATCAAAAAGTACAGCGGCAAGACGCTTGGCGAGGTGTTAGCGATGGATCCAAACGCGATTGCATGGGTGGCCAATAAATACAAAGACAATCAGGAGCTGTCTGACGCGGCGAGGCTGATTTGTGAACATGCCATGCAGCAGGCATCCGTGTGATGCGGATATCATCACGGGGGACGGATAAACCGTCCCCCGGAAAGGAGGCTGTATGGACATCTTTCATATGTCAGATATCATTCCGCTGATTGGGCTTCCATACCCGCCATACGGAAGAAGCAACTACAATGTGCCCTGCCCGTGTTGTGATGACGAGCCGCACGCAAAACATCTCAACATCAATCTGCAGAAGGATGTATTTCGCTGTCCGCGCTGTGGGTTCTCCGGCGGCATTTTCGATCTGTATGCATACTATACGGGGATTGCCCGCGAGGAGGTCCGTGATGCTCTGATTGCACGCTTGGATGTGCAGGGCAGTATACCGAAGCCGGAGCACATTACTGTGCCCGTGGTTGCAGAAGTCCCACCGACAGATATAGCATCACGAAGCGACACCTATACCGGGCTTCTGTCCAAGCTGACGCTGGCCTCCGACCATCGGCAGAACCTGCGAAACCGGGGCCTATCAGATGAGGAAATCGACAGGCTTGGGTACCGTACCACTCCGGTGGTGGGGATGCAAACCATTGCAAGGCAGCTTCAATCCAGCGGATATTATCTGTCCGGTGTTCCCGGCTTTTACCGAAAAGACGGGAAATGGTCCTTTGCCTGTGAGAGCCGCGGTATTCTGATTCCGGTGCGAGACAGCAAAGGCCGTATTCAAGGCATGCAGATTCGCCGGGATAATGCGACGCGGCGCAAATTTCGCTGGGTATCCAGCACTGGCCGCACAGACGGCTGTAAGGCAGAGGGTTGGGTACATATTGCGGGGGAACCGCGCGCTATGGTGCTACTCACAGAGGGCCCCATGAAAGCGGATGTCATCCATTACCTGACAGGACAGACAGTACTAGCAGTTGCGGGGGTAAATGCATTGACCCAATTGGAGCTTATCCTGCCGCAGCTGCATGAGCAAGGTGTAGAACGTATCATGACTGCATTCGACATGGATTTCATGGAGAACCCCCATGTGCAAGGCGGATACAGGACGCTGGTCTCACTGCTTTCGGATGCAGGTTTTCGCTATGGCACCTATCTGTGGGATCCACGCTACAAAGGTCTTGATGATTATGTTTGGGAGCACTGCTTCCAGCGGCAATTATCTTAGTGAAAAAGGGCGGTTCAGCTTCGGCTGTACCGTCCTTTTCTCGTTCCTGCGTTATCGCATATTTAATGTTCCAACAGAAAGTCAATAATGTTCTTTTGGCGGATCCCGCCACGATTGACCCGCAGCAGCGTATCCGTGGACAGGACAAGTTTTTCGTAGTTATCCGAGATCGCCTCCAGCGGCGCAAATTCCCGATCCGTATTTTCCGGCGTAAGAATATAGCAGACTTGGATATAGAGCCGGTCGTCAGCCCGGTTTGCGACAAAGTCAACCTCGGCCACATCCTGCTTTCCGATGTTGACGGAGAACCCTCTGCGCAGCAGCTCCAGGAATACAGTGTTCTCCAGAACGCCGGCAATATCATTGTCCCGGTAGCCAATAACGGCATGGCGCAGGCCTAAATCGGAGAGATAGTATTTTTCCTGCGTCTCCAGTATCCGCTTTCCCTTGATGTCAAAGCGGACGACCTTGTGGATCAGGAAGGCGCTTTCCAATGCCTTCAGATAATTGTAGACGGTTTCCGTGCCTAGCTTTCGCCCCTGGCTTTTTAAAAAATCAGAGATTGTTTTTGCGGAAAAAGTGTTTCCAATGTTGTCCATGAGATAAAGGACAATACTCTCCAGTAATGCCGTGTCGCGTATCCGGTTTCGTGCAATCACATCCTTCAGCAGAACGGAATTATAGATGTCATGAAGGTATTGCATGACGCGATCCTCATCCCATTTCAGCTGATGGATGCCGGGCAGTCCCCCAAAACGGAGAAAGTTAGCAAACTGTTCCCGCTTCGAGAGATTTGCCTCGTCCTCATTCTCTGCTGCGAATGCCAGATATTCTTCAAAATCCAGCGGATAGACCTGTATCTCCACATACCGCCCAGCCAACAGCGTGGCGAGTTCCCCGGAGAGGAGCTTTGCGTTTGAGCCTGTTACATAGATATCGCAGTCAAGATCTACGCGGAGGGAATTTATGACCTGCTCCCAAGTGTTCACTTCTTGGATTTCATCGAGAAGGACGTAGATCCGTCCTTCTGTCTGTCCAGCGATTTTGATGATCTCTGCGTACAGCGCCTTATAGTCCCTGAGCGCCTCATAGCGCAAGGATTCAAAGTTGATGAAAATGATGTTCTTCCTGTCAACACCGCGGTCGAGCAGCTCCTGACGCGTAAGCTCCAAGAGAGCGCTTTTGCCGCTCCGCCGCATTCCTGTTATGATTTTAATCACAGGCTTATCCATAAAATCACGGATCAGCCGCATATATCGTTCACGCACGATCATGGCAGGTCACCTCCGGAATTTTCTTTTATCATAGCACAAGCAGCTGGAAATATCAATAGTTTCTTTTATGGAAGAAATAATGTAAATGCGTCGAATCGTGTTCTTCCAAGAGAGAAACAGAGACTTTTTCCCCACGGAGAGCCAGAAGCCTGATCCTTCGTTTCGCGCGTATTTATTGACTCAATGCGTATTTCTGCTGTAAATACGCATGCTAAACCGTGTAATTAGATAAACTAAAATGGGAGGTACTCTTATGTTGATCGCCATTGATCATGGAAATTATGCCGTTAAAACCCCGCATTTCTCTTTCATTTCCGGGCTGACAGAACACACCGTAAAACCGCCTATGGCAGAGGAGGTTTTGGAGTACAACGGGAAATACTGGTCGCTCACCGGGCAGCGCTTGCCCTATATGAGAGACAAGACCAGAGATGATCGATACTTTATCCTGTCGCTCTTTGCCATTGCTAAGGAGCTTTCCGCTGCCGGTGCCAATACGGCGTTTGAGCAGATCGACCTTGCGGTTGGCTTGCCGCCGGAACACTACGGGATGCTGAGAGAACGCTTCGCGCAGTATTTCAGGCGGTTTGGAACAGTGAATTTTGCTTACAACAACCGTCCTATGAGCATTGTGATCCGAAATGTCTTTGTGTATCCGCAGGCGTATGCCGCTGTTGTTCCTCAAAGCGGACAGCTATTGAAAACGCTGCGGATGTTTATCGTGGATATCGGCGGATATACTACCGATGTGCTTCTCCTCCGCAACGGAAAGCCGGATCTGCAATTCTGCCGCAGTTTGGAGAGCGGAGTCATCACCATGAACAATGATATCATTGGCAAAATCAGCGCGCAGCACGACATGCGCATTGAAGACGAGCATATCTGTGCAGTGCTGCAGGGGCAGGAAACGATACTGCCAGATGCGGTAAAAAAGGCGATTCGTGATGCGGCTCAGCTGCACGCAAAAGATATTTTGGGCAAGCTGCGTGAGCTTCAGGTGGATTTGCGTACCAATCCCGCCATCTTTATTGGAGGCGGAAGTGTCCTGTTCAGGCCGTTGATTGAGCATACCCCGCTTGTGGCGAAGGCTACCTTCATCGAGGATCCAAAGGCAAACGCGATCGGTTATGAGATGCTTGCGCGAGGACAGATGGCCATGCGCGCGGTACAATAATGGGGGTTCCGTTGTGAAGCGGGATGGGAAATACCGTTTTTCGCTGCAGTTCGGTTCAGAAACGCGAGAACAGGTGCAGGCAGGAGAGCTTTTAGAGCGTCTTGGAAACCGAAAAAGCGCAGTTGTCATAGCCGCACTGAATGCATATATTGCTGCACATCCCGAGCTTGCTGAACCTGCGCCAGTAAGTGTTAAAATTGACGGCGGGATAAGGCGTGAGGCGCTTGAGCAAATGATTCGATCCATTATTGACGAGCGAATCGCAAACGGTCAGTTGCTTGCCGGAGGCGTTGAAACACCATCTATACAAATGCAGGAAGATTTGAACGTGGACATTGCGGCAATGATCAGTAATCTGGAGTTGTTTGATGGTTGACTTTTAAGAACTTACAAAACTGTGAATCTACTTTTCTGTTGTTTTGATGAATACAAAACCACTTCAAGGCGTAAATACGCATTATTAAGGTGGATAATGGATTTATAGTAACTTCAACAGCACGCCTCTTTTTTGTAAAATAATAATATAGAAGGAGACGATGCTGGTGGACAAAGTAGCTCTTGGAAGACGCATAAAAGCGATGCGTCAGAACCTTGGAATGACGCAGGAGGAGTTCGCTGAACGGCTGAATTGCACGAACAGCCACCTCGGCAAAATCGAAAATGGCAAGGGCGGAATCAGCATTGAGCTGCTGGTTTCAGTGGCAAACATGCTGCACACCACAGTGGATCAGCTTTTGTTGGATTCCTATGACTATAAGGAGCAGGTCATCATGCGCGACCTTTATGAGCGTATTGATAAATTCCCTGTGAAAACAAAGATACTCACCTGCGATCTGCTGAGGCAGTTGGTTGACATCATCGAAAAAGCTCATGACGAGCATTGAGTTGTGAATGCCTTTCCCTGGAGGCAGCGATTTCTGCTTAGCAGGCACTAGGTCAACACAAATGAATATTCTGCACCGTACAGTCTATATCTGCACGGTCAACGAGAGCGAAAGGCTGTCCGGTTCTTACTGGGCAGCTTTGCGTTTTATCTGGGGATGTATCATCCAAATAGGAGGTGAACACTATGATGAACGGTGATAGAAAGGAAGGAATCTGCAGACTGAATGTAGACGGTAATGGCTGCGATTATTTGCGCATTCTGAGCGATTTGGAAACCAAACTGCGCAACAATACGAACCCAAAGGAAAAAATCGAACTGGCACTGCAGGGAGCGCTTATGTTCTACGGCGCTGACAGAGCGTATGTCATTGAAGTGGACGATGAGTTGGGTATCGGAGTCAATACATATGAGTGCTGTGCCCCTGGAATAGCGCCCGAAATTGACAATCTCCAATTTATGCCGTTCGAAATGTTTCCGCGCTGGCTTTGCTCACTAAAGAGCGATACGCCAATCATTATTACGGATTTGGAGCAGATTAAAACTGAATTCCTGGAAGAATACAGATACTTGGAGAAACGGAGTGTGAATTCGCTTCTAGCGGTTCCGTTTCAAAAAAGACTCAATGCCGGTTTTCTCGGCGTGGATAATCCGAAACGCAATGTGGAAGATCCGGGTTTTTTACGACTTGTTATCCTTTGCATCGTTGTGGAGCTAAATGAAATACTGCTGCAGGAGTGGAGAGAACGGCGCTATGCGAGTATAAAACAACCAACAATCATTCAGGCAAATCTGTTTGGGAAACTGGAAATCATTTCTGCAACCGATGTTTTAAAAGATGATTCATTTACAAATGAGTCTGGATATGTGCTCCTGACATTTCTGCTCTTAAACCGCAAAAGAGAACATCCTCTGCGGCTGCTTACAGACGTCATATGGGAAAGTACAGACATGGGAAATCCGTACAATTCGATTAAGAATGTCGTATACCGCCTTCGCAAGACGCTTGCCTGCATAGGGCTCCGCGATTTGATTCAGGCGTCGCACGGGACATTTACGTTAAACCCTAATTACACGATTTTTACTGATGTTGAGCGCTTCGACGATGCATGCAAACGGATCGATAATTCTTCCGACCCGGCGATTTTACAGGCGCTGTATGAGAGCATTATAGGACTCTACCGCGGAAGTCTCCTTCCGCGGTACGACTTTTACCACTGGCTAATGCCCAAAACGCTGTATTACCAAAACAAGTTTCTGCACTACATGAAACGGTATCTCTCTATGCTTTATAGAGAAAAGAACTACCTTCGCGTACAGGAACTATCCATGGATTTGCTGTCCATCGATATGTATGAGTCGGAAGTCCATTACTATCTCATAAAAGCAATGCTTATGTCCGGCAGCAAGACCCTGTCACAGATTTATTTCAGGCAGGCAGAGCCGTATCTCACAGATGAGCATATGCAGGAAGTGAAGACGCTTTTTACATCATGCAGAACATGAACTGCGGCTTTTATCCGTTTTTGTGACCGTAGTTGAGATTATTTTGAGACTTTTCTGCCTGCAAACAAGCAGGTCCTTTCACCGCAGAAATATGACTTCAGAGGTGGAACTGTTGAGCCCCGCCAAGCACCCATCCGTTTTGTACAGTTTATAAAAACTGTCAACGGGTGGGTGTTTTTATGGACAGACAACCCTCGCTTATACAGGGAGGAGGTGGTTTTGATGCGTTGATGCGCTGCGATTCCGCTCAAATTCCTGATTTAACCCCATATCTTACAGATCATAGCATGCCATCGTGGCGTGTTTTGATCTCTTTCGCCGCGGTGGCATGCGCCAAAGGAGGCGTAAAAAATGTCACCCACGGACGGAAGGGATGAACTGCGTGGCCGGTTCACAAGATGGATCGTCATAACTGCAGAACATGCGCAGAAGAACTATCTGCGTGCTGAAAAGAAGCAATTGCAAACCGTACCCCTTGAAGAAGCTGACGTTGCAATCGTGGATACGGCGCTATTATCTGCTGGTGTTACGCCGGATAGCTTTGATTTCGAGGAACAGCGTTTGGCTGAGGCATTCCGGGAACTTCCGCTGATGCGCAGACGTATACTGGAAATGCTTTTTGTCGAAGAGCTTACACCATCTGAAATTGCAGCAAAGCTCCACTGCTCTGTACAGCATGTATACAACCAGCGCTCCCTTGCAATAAAGCGTTTAAGAGAGCGCCTTATAAAGGAGCGAAAAAATGACCGATAATGAATTTAGACTGCTTCTGGAAGCTGCTGTATGCGGAGACCGGAAAGCGTTGGATTCCCTGCTTGCTCTATATATGCCTCTGATTAACCGGCTGAGCAGTTATGCAGGCAATCTCGACGAGGATTGTAGGCAATACATTATGCTGCATATTGTTCTGCATATTTCGGAGTTCAGAATTTAGCCAAAGGCTCCGGTGATTTGCCGGAGCCTTAAATTTTTTCTCAGAGCATTAGATTTTGCGTTTTTCGAGTGTTTTTACTTTATGAAGGCAATCCCGTTTTCAATGAACCTTGAAAATCGCATAGCGGCGCCCTCTCGTTCCTCTGGCGGCAAGCGGCTATCCATTTGGTTTGGCAGGCCAAAGCCAAGAGCACATAAATACGGACGGCAACCGTATGCGCGATGATCCGCCAGGGGCAATAATGATACTTCCGTAATTCGCGGCCCGGCCATAATGAAGGCGGGGGGATGAGACTTCCATGGACCCGTTCGCCACGGGCGGAGGGTGACTGCATCGTTTGAAGGAATAAAACCTATTCAATTGGTCAAAAATGGAGTTAGAGTTTAGGAAAGGAGTTCCTGTTGTGGATAGTTTAAGGATAAACGAAAGATTGGAACAGCTTCGAGCCGTGGATGTCCGTTCCATAGATAAAAACGACTTGATCGACCTGAATCAGGTTACGATTGATGAAACAAAACCAGTTCCGGAGCGAGTAGCTGAATTCATGCGCCAAATACAGAATCCCTACTGCTTTCGGATAGGGGATGTTGCGATAAAGGTTGTGTACAAGGAAAACGGACCATCGTTTCAGCAGAATATGATCGATATGCTGCAAACAGTATGAGGTCTGGAAAGTTATGGTTTTCGGCAAAACCGGTAGACTTATCAGCTGCGACATGTTAAAATAAGCAAGGATTCAGTCTGATACTCATCCGGAGATAATTGTCGGTGAACCTGACAAGTATATCAAAGGAGTGAGATTATGTCAGAGCTTACGAACTATAACGCCGCTATATATGTACGCCTCTCCAAAGAAGACGAAGATGCTTCTGACGGAAGAAAAAACGAAAGCAACAGCATTACCAATCAGAAACAGCTCATTCTCGATTATTTACAGGATAAACCCGAAATAAATATTGTATCCGTTCGTATAGACGATGGATATACTGGGACTAACTATGATCGACCTGCGTTCCAGCTTATGATGAATGACATCAAGGCTGGGGCGGTCAACTGCGTCGTTGTGAAAGATTTGTCCCGCTTCGGCCGAGAGTACATCAATGCCGGAAAGTATATCGACCGTCTTTTTCCTTTTTACGGCGTACGCTTGATAGCGATCAACGACAACATTGACACGGTGACGCGCGATTACGCAGATGATTTCAGCATCACGCTAAAAAACCTGATGAACGACAACTATTGCCGCGATATTTCCATGAAAATTCGGAGTCAATTTCAGGTTCGGCGTAAAAACGGAGAATACCTCGGCGCCTTTGCCCCCTATGGTTATATGAAATCCGAAGATGACCATACCAAATTGGAGATCGACCCCTATGCTGCAGGCGTCATTCAGGATATTTTTCGTTGGAAAATTGAAGGAATGAGCCAAGCGGCAATCGCTAAACGCCTGACAGAGCAAAGAGTTCTGGCGCCACTGGAATATAAGAGAAGCATGGGAAGCAGACTCAAGTGCAGCTTTCAGAAGCATGCAAAAGTCGAATGGACCGCTGTCGGCGTAGGACGCATATTGTCAAACCGTGTGTATACAGGGACGATGATACAGGGCGTTCGCACAAGGCCGAATTACAAAATCAAAACAGTGGTTGTAAACCCGCCGGAGAAATGGGTCGTGATTGAGCAAGCGTTTGAGGCAATTGTCAGTGAGAAAACGTTTGACCTTGTTCAACGCTTGCTGAAGATGGATACGCGTGTCTCTCCCGGGAAAAATGTTGTGTTTCCCCTTGCAGGGATGCTTTTCTGTGCAGATTGCGGAAGCCCCATGGTTCGCCGGACGATTACCGCTTCCGCAGCGAATAAGCAAATATGCTATGCTTGCAGCGCTTATAAAAACAGTGGAGCTTGCACAAGTCATGCGATTCCGGAACAGCAGCTTCTGGATGCGGTGCTTGCGTTACTGCAGAAGCATATCTCCATGGTTGTTCAGATGGATGAGTGCTTAAAGGCGATCCAGGACGCGCCGCTTCAGCATATCCGCGCACGCAAGGCTCAGGAGCGAATGGAAAAAGCTGAGATGGAAGAAACAAAGTACAGGAAGCTGAAAGCTTCTTTATATGAAGACTTCAAGGAGGATATTATCCCGAAAGAGGATTTTCTTGAAATACGGGCACAGTACGATTCTAAAATCACGGATGCGCTGATCGCGAAAGAACAGGTTCAGCGTGAACTCAATTTGGAACTTGACAAATCGGGCCGACGGAGCCAATGGGTCCAAGACCTGATCGCCCATCAAAATATTCCATCGCTTACAAGAGCTGTTGCTGTTGAATGTATGGAACAGATCCGCGTGTATGAAGACAAGACCTTGGAGATTGAGTTTGCGCATGCGCAGGACTATGCCGAGATGTTGGCACAGGTTCAGGAAAGCTGCAGCAATGTTGCGGATAGCGATAAGGCGGTGGTTTGAAATGGCAAGAACGAGCAGAAAAAACATAGTGGCTCCGGTAAAATCACCACCTACACCAACGTCGGAATATTCTGCGGCTTTGTATGCCCGTATCTCGGTTGAAGATGAACGAAAAAGAGAAGCTGACACCATTGGCAACCAAATTCAGCTTCTTCGGGATTTTGCAGGCGAGGATCCGGATATCAGCGTATTTGATGTGTATTGCGATGACGATGTATCCGGGACGGATTTTCAACGCCCGGAGTTTTCCCGCATGATGAACGATATCCGGGACGGGAAAGTAAATTGCGTCATTATAAAAGACCTGTCGCGCCTTGGCCGAAATCATCTTGAGTCCGGCGAGTTTATTGAGATGGTATTCCCGTATCTGAATGTGCGCTTCATTTCTATTACGGATAGATTCGATTCGCTATATAAGCAGGCAGATATTTCTGTGCAGATAAAGAATCTTCTAAATGAACGTTACGCAAAAGATGTGTCAAAGAAGATATGCTCCGTGATGGAATCCATGCAGAAGCAGGGGAAATACGTGGGCAGCAAGGCACCGTATGGGTATTTAAGGGATCCGATGGATAAACACCATCTTGTCATAGACCCGGAAGCAGCGCCCATCGTAAGGGAGCTGTTTGAGATGGTTGCCGAGGGCTGCACTCTGCATTATGCAGCTGTCACAATGAATGATAGAGGAATTCCTTCCCCCGGTCGTCATAATTTCAACCTCGGTCTGGTAAAGAGTGATAAATTCAAGAATTCTCTCTGGTATCAACAGACCGTGAGAAAAATCCTGATTGACAGGACATATCTCGGATGGACAATCGGCGGGAAATACCGCTCAGACTTCTATAGCTCGGGGGAGAAGAAAAGCAAGGCAGTCCCCAAAGAAGATTGGATCATTACAAAGGGCACTCACGAGCCAATCGTTTCGGAAGGGCTCTTTGATTGCGTGCAAAAATATTTCGATGACCTAAAGCACACGGCAGGAGCAGCGACAAAGTACAACTGTAAAAGCAAGCAGGCGAGTATTTTTAAGGGGCACCTGCGCTGCGGGGAATGCGGGAAGGCAATGTTTCTGCGTGCCAAGAAGAACAATGGAAAGACGACATGGTGGTATTACTGTACTCTGCATGAAAACTACAATTCGTCCTACTGCCCCAAAAAGGCGGTGAAGAAAGAAGAACTGGAATCGTCCGTTCTACGCTTGATAAAAGTTCAAATGCAGCTGTTTACCGATGCACAGGCAATCGTTGCATCCTTAAATCAACGAGAGAAAAATAAAAGCCGATATAGAATTTTTCAAGAGCAGATTCGAAGTGTTATGGCAAGGATAGACCTGTACGGTGAGCGGAAAGCCACACTCTACAGGAGCTTCAAAGAAGGCATCCTTTCCGAGCAGGAATATATCGCTGAAGCGAATGCGTGCGCAACCAAGGCGGATGAGCTTAGGATATTTGCCCATGAGCTTGAAAAAGAGGCGCAGAAGTATTCTCCCGAGTATAAAGGGAGCATCTACTGGACGGAGCTCATCAAAGAGTATGGCAATCGCACAGAGCTGGACGCTGCAATGGTGGACGCCCTAATTGACGAGGTAGTACTGTTCAACGACGGTCACTATGAAGTGAAGCTGAAGTATCGGGACGAAATGGAAGAGCTTCTCCTCAATGCGGCTCTTTGGCAGAAGGAGGCACAGCGCTATGCCTGAAAAGACGCTTGCCATGTATATTCGCCTTTCTGTCGAAGACGGAGATCTTCGCTCATCAACGGATAAGAGCGAGAGCAACAGTGTTACCAATCAGCGGAAGATCCTTCAAAGCTATATCGAGCAGACTCATGATCTACTCTCTTATCGCATTACGGAATTCTGTGATGATGGTTATAGCGGAACCAGCTTTGAGCGACCGAATTTCAAGCGCATGATGGAACTGGTTCGCAGAGGAGATCTCCATTGCATTATTGTGAAGGATCTATCCCGCTTCGGCCGTGAGTATTTGGAGGTAGGAGCGTACCTCGAATTGATTCTTCCTCTCTTTGGCACGAGGTTTATTTCGGTCGGCGATTCCTTTGACAGCAATGATTACATCGGAACGACCGGAGGCATGGAACTTGCACTGAGAAACCTTGTAAATGGGATGTACAGCAAGGATCTTTCCCTGAAAATCCGAAGTGCCGTAAAAACCCGCAACCGTAGAGGCTTGTACTGGGGTGGTCAAGCTTTCTATGGCTATCGGTTGGATCCATCGGACAAGCACAAGCTTTTAGTGGATGAAGATGTCCGTACAACGATAGAAAGAATCTTTGAATGGTGCATTGAAGGTTTGAGTACGATGGAAATTGCTAAACGCCTCAATGCACGAAAGATACCATCCCCGGCGGAGCATAAAAGGCAGAACGGAGAGCGCTACAATGGGCGGGTTCTTGAAAGCGAGCCGCTGTGGCTTGGCGGAACGGTTCGAAAGATTCTGAACGATGAAAGATATACCGGGAAGATGATAAGCGGAACCAGAGAAACTGTGGGTATCCGCTCGAATAAAATGCGAAGCCTCCCGAGAGAGGATTGGGTCGTTGTTGAGGGAACGCATGAGGCTATCATTTCGCCTGAAACCTATCAGCAGGCGATCAGTGCGCTGAAATCGCGGATACGGACTGTAAATAACAACACTGCCGGAAACCGTTCACAAAATCTGTTTGTCTGTGGGTACTGCGGTCGAAAACTGCAGCGCTCTCACGGGAAACAGGTTCATCTGTTCTGTGTGCGGGCGCGTTTTGAGCATAGCCCCGGATGTGAATCCTTGCATGAGAATGTTGACGCATTGCAGGCCAATGCGCTGCAGGTGGTAAAGCTGCATGCCAAATTGCTGCTTTCAAAATCAGACTATATCAAAAATCTGGACAGCTCCAAGCGTGAGCAGATAAAGAGCCAGATCCGCATTGCTGATATGAGGTTGGGGCACATCAACAGCACAAAGGGATTTCTATATGAGGAGTACCGTGCAGGCAAATACACCAAAGACCGGTTCAAAGAGATCCAGCAAACGAATCAGATGGAATGTGAACGATTGCAGATCCAAATCAGGGATCTGAGGAAGGAACTGGAGGATTGGAACAAACGGTATGACGCAGCCTGTAACACCACGCAGAGCGTAAAGGATATTCTGGCTCTGTCAGAATATCGTCCGGAAGTGATTGCTCGGCTTGTAGATCAGGTGCGTGTTTTTGAAAACGGGAGGGTCGAAATTGAGTTTCGCAACGTAGACGCATTTGAAAGGCTCCTTTTGCCAGAGAACATTTCACCTCCCATGAAGCACAATGCTGTTTAGCAAAGATGTACCCAAATTGCTCTCGAACGGGGACGTTGTTCTCTGCCCAAATCCCTATTATCACAGCAATTATCCCTATTATCACAGCAGTTTTGCGAAAAAAGCCGATTTTTTTAGAAATTTGAGGAGCCAAAAACCCAGTAAAATAGGGCAAAAATTTCCCTCGTCCCTATCTTGACACAAGCAGAGGGCTTCGTCACCGGCATGGCGGCCAAAATGTTCATCATCGCCGGCCCCGTCATCGTCTACGGCACAGTCGCCAGCGTTCTTTACGGCGTGATTCTCGTGATTTTCGGCGGTTAGACTTCCCTTTGTGCGGAAAATCGGGTATAATCAGGTTATAATTCGATTCCTCTCAAATTCTGGCGGGAGCGGGACGCTGCTCTGCCCGACGGGCTGCAGTGATTTTTGGGGAATTTACGGCGAATGCGAAGACTCTTGCCCATTTTAGCGTAGGGGCGGACGACTCTGTCCGCCTGCAAAATACTGCGTTTTCGCGGAAATCTGCGGCGAATTTGCGACATTTTCGGGCCGACAGAGTCGTCGGCCCCTACAGGGTGCGTTAAAACACGCAGTAGAAAACCACTCACGCTCATTACATAAAGGAGACACCTCATGTCCAACAGAACCATCTGCCTCATCAACGATTCCTTCCCGCCCGTAACAGACGGTGTTGCGAATGCGGTCGTCAATTATGGCCGCGCGATCACCGAGAGCGGGAGCAGGGCCGTCGTCGCAACGCCGGCCTATCCCGGTGCGGATGACAGCGGCTTCTCATTCCCGGTCGTGCGCTATCCCAGCATCGACATGACGAAGCTCGTCGGCTATCACGCGGGCTTCCCGTTCTCGGAGAAGACCATGCAGACGCTTATGGAATACCCGTTCGATCTTATCCACTGCCACTGCCCGATCACCTCCGCCGTCCTCGCGCGCGAGCTGCGCGCCCGCATCCACGTCCCGGCGGTCTTTACGTACCACACCAAGTTTGACATTGACATTGCCAACGCCATCCACGCAAAGCTTTTGCAGGAGGGCGCAAAAAAGCTGCTCGTCGACAACATCAGCGCCTTCGACGAGGTCTGGACGGTCAGCCATGGGGCAGGGGAGAACCTGCGCTCGCTCGGCTATCAGGGCGACTGGCGCGTGATGCCGAACGGCGTCGACTTCGCACGCGGCCGCGTACCGGAGGAGGACGTGCGCGCGGTCTGCCGGGACTTTGATCTGCCGGAGGGCGTGCCGGTTTTCCTGTTCGTGGGCCGCATGATGTGGTACAAGGGCCTGCGCATCACGCTGGACGCGCTCAAAAAGCTCAAGGACGCGGGGCACCTGTTCCGCATGGTCTTCGTCGGCAGCGGCGGGGATAAGGACGAGGTCGTCGCCTACGCAAACGAGCTTGGGCTTTCGGACTGCGTGTTCTTTACCTCGCCCCAATATGACCGCAGCGTCATCCGCGCGTGGTACTGCAGGGGCGATCTGTTCCTGTTCCCGTCGACGTTCGATACGAACGGCCTTGTCGTGCGCGAAGCGGCGGCCTGTGAGCTGGCAAGCGTGCTGGTGCGCGGCAGCTGTGCCGCAGAGGATATCACGGACGGCAGAAACGGCTTCCTGATCGAGGAAAACGCAGACTCCATGGCAGCGCTGCTCGCAAAGCTCTGCCATGAACCGGAGGTCCTGAAGCGCGTGGGCAGGCAGGCGCAGGAGGAAATTTATATTTCCTGGGACGACGCTGTCCACCGCGCGCAGCAGCGCTATGAGATCGTGATCGAGCAGTACCGCTCCGGCGGCCATTCCGCCCGCCGCCGCTTCTCCGACGAGTATTACCAGTCGCTCGGCCTGTGCGTCGACGTGCTCAAACGCAGCCGCGAACACCTGCGCGAGCAATGGGACACTTTTGCGGAGCACTTTCAGTAACGATATGCAAAACGCCGGAGGGCGCTCCTTTGGAGGCCTCCGGCGTTTTTATGCCCTGATTCAGTTTTTCAGCTTCCACGCAAGGTCGTTCAGGAACAGCTCATGCTCCAAGCCCTCGACCGTGGTGTCCTTCGTGATGTGGACAAATTCGATTTCCATCATTCTCGCCCAGTCGCGCAGCTGCTCGGCAGTCACGTCGTAGGAAAGAACGGTGTGGTGTGCGCCGCCAGCAGTGATCCAGCATTCGACGCCGGTCGTGAGATCGGGCATCGCGCGCCACATAACGCGGGCGACCGGCAGGTTCGGCATGGGCATGATAGGCTTGACGGCCTCAATATCCTGCACGATGAGGCGCAGTCTGCCGCCCATGTCGATGAGGCTCGTGACAACGCCCTTGCCAGCCTTGCCTTCAAAGACGAGACGAGCGGGGTCTTTTTCGTTCATGCCGATGCCGAGGAAGTGCGTCTCGATGCGCGGACGGCCCGATGCAACGGACGGGCAGACCTCGAGCATATGCGCGCCGAGGGAATATTCCTGCCCCTTGACGAGGTGATAGGTGTAGTCCTCCATGAACGCGGATGCGCCGTTGCCGTTTTCGCCCATGGCCTTCAGAATGGCGGTCATCGCCGCGACCTTCCAGTCGCCCTCGCCGCCGTAGCCGTAGCCCTGCGCCATTAGATGCTGAGAAGCGAGGCCGGGCAGCTGCTCCATGCCGTAAAGGTCCTGGAACGTATTCGAGAACGCCTTGCAGCCCTCCGCGTCCATCATCTTCTTCATGGCAATTTCTTCACGTGCCTGATAGCGGATGGCATTGATATCGTCGGTCGCAAAGTCATACTTTTCGCGGTAAACGGCCATGAGTTCGTCAATTTCAGCCTCAGAAACGGCATTCATCTCCTTCACGAGATCGCCGACGGCCCAGGTGTTGACCTCCCAGCCGAGCTTCTTCTGTACCTCTACCTTATCGCCCTCTGTGACGGCGACGTTGCGCATATTGTCGCCGAAACGCATGACCTTCATGTCCTTCGAGACGGCCACGCCGATGGCCGCCTTCATCCAGCTGCCGATGCGCGCCTGCACGTCCTCATCCTGCCAGTACCCGGCGATGATCTTGCGCGGCTTGCGAAGTCTCGCGCCGATGAAGCCGTGCTCGCGGTCGCCGTGCGCTGCCTGATTGAGGTTCATGAAGTCCATGTCGATCTCTTCATTGGGAATTTCGCGGTTATACTGCGTGGCGAAATGCAGCCACGGCTTCTGGAGCAGATCCAGACCGTTGATCCACATCTTCGACGGGCTGAACGTGTGGCACCACGTGACGATACCGGCGCAGGAATCATCATAATTGGCCTCTTTCACGACCTGCGTGATCTCGGCGCTGGATTTAGCTGTGACCTTGTATTTGAGCGGATACGGCAGCACGGCGGACAGCTTCTGCGCCATTTCCTCCGCGCGATTGGCGACGGTGGTCAGAACGTCCTCGCCATAGAGCGTCTGCGAGCCGACGATGAACCAGAATTCATAGTGTTTCATAGTATCTCTCCTATCAAAATTACAGATTGCGGTGCTTATTCGTCCTTGTTTTTGCGCGAGAGCACCAGACTCTGGATCACAAGGAACAGACATATCATAGCAGAAACCGTGATATTTGTCCACCATGCCTCGTCAAGTCCCAGCGAGGAGACGATATTCTTGATCGTGCTCAGGGACAAAACACCAAAGAGCGTGCCGATGATATTGCCGACGCCGCCGGTCAGCATTGTGCCGCCGATGATGGAGGACGCGATGGCGTTCATTTCCGCGCCGCTTGCGTGCGACGGGGAGCCGGAGCCGACGTGCAGGAAATACACGAAGCCGCCGATGCCTGCGAGAATGCCGCAGATGAGGTGCGCGAGGAATTTTGTGCGCTTGACGTTGATGGCCAGCATATTGGCGCTGTAGCTGTTGCCGCCGACCGCAACAGCCAGGATCGCGTCCATTTCAATGTCCTTGGCGACGACGGAATAGTTGATGGTGGAGAAACGGCTGACCTTGATAAAGCCCGCAACGGCCACGCACAGGCCAAGGATGACATATGTCATTGCCGCAATGCTGGTCTGCATCGCGGCGGACGCGTTTTTGTATCTTGCCGTGCGCGGCATGGCGCAGCGCAGTGCGCTCAAGGCGAAAAACGACCTTCTCTCCGCGCAGATCGACCGGCAGAAGGAGCATTATGCCGCGCTCACCGCGCAATACGCGAACATCCGACGTATGCGGCACGATATTGCCAAGCATCTTGACACCATGCAGGCGCTGCTGCAGTCCGGACAGTATCAGGCTGCCGCGGCGTATTCAAACGAGGTTTCCGCGCAGGCGCAGGTGCAGGCGCATCTGGGGATCTGCGAGAATCCGATCGTTGACGCGTATCTGTTTTCCCGCTCACAGGAGCTGGAGCGGCAAGGCTTCCGCGTTCAGCTGCGCGTGCTGCTGCCGGAAGCCACCGGGATTTCAGATCCCGACCTCATTATCGCCTTTGCGAACCTGCTGGACAACGCCGCAGAGGCGTGCCAGACCGATGAAGACCGGACGATCCTCCTGACCGCCGCTGTCAGCAAGGGCTTTTTGACCATCGAGACAGAAAATTCCTGCGCGCAGCCGCAGGCAAAAAAGCGCCGCATTCCGGAGCTGGAGCGCGGCATCGGCTTTTCGATTTTTCAGGAGCTTGCCCGAAAATATGACGGCAGGTTCTCCTATCACGCGGAAAACGGCCGGTTTACAGCCAGCCTGATCCTGAAAGGAGCTTCGCTTGCGCAACATTGCGATCTGTGACGACGAACCGCTGTACCGGGAACGGCTCGCGCAGTCTGTGCGCGCCCATGGAAACGGACAGGCGGCGCAGCTGCAGCTGTTTGATTCGCCGGCGGCGCTTTTGCAGGCGGTGCATATGCACGGCTATGCGCCGGACATCGCCGTCCTCGATATCCAGATGGATGAAATGACCGGCATTGAGCTGGCAAAGCAGCTCAACGCGGCGCTGCCGCAATGTGCGATCATCTTTGTCTCCTCCTTCCTCGGCTTTGCAACCGACGTTTACGAAGCGGAGCACACCTATTTTATCCTGAAAAGCGAGCTTGAGCAGCGCATCGGAACCGCGCTGCAGAGGGCGCTGAACCGGAAAGTGCCGCCGGTCCTGCACTATCCCGTGACGCAGGGCTACCGCAGCGTTTCCTGCGCGCAGGTGCTGTGTCTGGAGCGCATTCTCCGCAGAACAAAGCTCACGCTGCTGGGCGGCATAACAGAATGGACAGCGCTGCCGCCTGCGGAGCTGCTGGATGCGGAGGCCGCGCAGCAGTTCATCCGCTGCCACCAGAGCTACTGGGTCAACTTCCGGCAGATCGAGACGATGGAAAATGATTGCTTCCTGCTGCCGGGCGGCCTGCGCGTTCCCATCAGCCGCACCTACCGCAGCACTGCGCGCGAGCAGTTCTTCTCCCGCTTGCAGATATAAACCCGCACCGCCTTAAATTGGCGGTGCGGGTCGTTTATTTTCGTTCTGCTGGCTTTCCGCAGCTCAGCCGGTCACTTTTTGCAGCGCCAGAGGAAGGTGACGATCTGGGCGCGGGTGCATTCTGCGTCGGGGCTGAAGGTGGTGCGGGTGGTGCCCGTGGTAATCGCTTCCTTTACTGCCCACAGGACCGCGTCGGCGTAGTACGCATCGGCGGAAACATCCGTGAACGGGTTGCTGCTGCCTGCCGCTGGGGACTGCTCAGAGCGCCAGAGGAAGGTCACGATCTGGGCGCGGGTGCAGGTATCGTCCGGGCTGAACGTCGTGCTGCTCGTGCCCTTCGTGATGCCGTTCTCGACGGCCCACAGAACCGCGTCATAGTAGTAGCTGTCCGCGGGAACGTCGGTAAAGGGCATGGTGCGGGATTCGGGCGCGGGTCTTCCGGCGGCACGCCACAGGAAGGTCACGGCCTGCGCGCGGGTGCAGATGCCGTCCGGGGAGAAGTGCGCGGCGTCCGTGCCGGTGGTAATGCCGTTTGCAACGGCCCAATCCACGGCGTCTTCATAATAGCTGCCGGACGGTACGTCGACAAAGCTGCTGCGTACCCGGAACTGCACCTCGATGGTGTGGGACGCGCTGATGTTCTCGAAGGTGTAGGACCGCACCGCGCCGATGCTCCGGCCATCAATTTTCACGTCGGAGACGGCATAGCCCCTGTTCGGCGTGATGGTGAAGGTCTGGTTCGCACCCGCCCGGACGCTGACGTCGCCGCTCGGCGTGATGGAGCCGCCTGCACCGGCAGTCGCCCGGATGATGTAATAGCCGGGAACGTACCCGCCGCTGCCTCCGCTGCCGCCAGTATAGGTCCAATGGGCGTACACGATGGTATTTGCCGCGAAAACGGTACTGGTCGTGATCAGCTCACCGCCGTTTCGCTCCGTGTACCAGCCGTCGAAGCGGTAGCTGCCGCTTCGGAACGCACCGGGCAGGAACGCCAGCCTGTGACCGATGGTCGTCATGCTGCTGACGGCGGGCGTGCCGCCGTTGCCGTCAAAGAAAACGACAAATTCGTTGACGGGAACCGGCTCCCAGATGGCATAGAGCGTGATATTCGATGTCACCATGATAGCTCCGTCGGCGATCACGCTGCCGTCGGCGCTGAGCGCCCAGCCGCTGAACTGCATATTCACGGGCGGGATAAAGCCGCAGGCGGGAAGGGGATACCGGCTGCCTTCTTCAACGGTGACCGGTTCCATGCTGCCCGTGCCGCCGTTGGCGTTGAAGGTGATCGTGAACGTGGTCGGAATCACTGCGGAATCCTTCCACAGAGCCTTGATCTCGGTGTTTCCGAGCACGACGTAGCCGTCGCCCGCATTGTATTCAACGCCGCCGATCTCCCACGCCTTGAATTCCTGACCATCAGGCGCGGTAAAGCCGCAGGCGGGAAGAACATACCGGCTGCCTTCTTCAACGGTGACCGGCTCCATGCTGCCCGTACCGCCGTTGCCGTCAAAGGTGACGATGAACTCGGTGGGTGCAGGAGGCGTGACGGTGCGCTCGTAGCCGCAAACATTGCAGGTCGTATCCGCGTCATCGGTGTAGACGTGCGCGGCCTTGTCCTTGATGCTCTCGTTCCTATTCGGGCAGTCAGCATCCGCGCATTCGTGCCAGTGGCTCGTGCCGTCCTTGCTCCAGTCGCCGTAGCTGTGCTCGTGGGAGGGCGGCGTGACGGTGCGCTCGTAGCCGCAAACATCGCAGGTCGTATCCGCGTCATCGGTGTAGACGTGCGTGGCCTTGTCCTTGATGCTTTCTTCCCTATTCGGGCAGTCATCGTCGGTGCATTCGTGCCAGTGGCTCGTGCCGTCCTTGCTCCAGTCGCCGTAGCTGTGCTCATGGTGTCGCCTGTATGTTCTGACTGTCGCCGTAGTCTCATTTCCCGCGTTGTCAGTTGCGACCACGGTATATTCCGCTCCCGCGTCATTGTTGCCGCCGTCGGGTGCGGGGAGACGATAGGTGGGGCCGTCTTGCTCCACACCGTTGATGGTCACGGACTTGACGCCGGAAGACGTCTCTCCCGATGCAGCCGGGTCGATCACGGTGAATGTGTACGCGCCGGGCTTTCCATCGAGGGTATCCTCGACGGTGTAGCTTTCGCCGTCCGTCAGAGTTTCCATAACCGGGGCTTTCGTGTCCCTCTCAAGCACATGATCGCACACAGTGCAGAGCTGCTTTTGATTGCTCCAGTCGCCGGGGATGTGCTTTCCGTTTTGCTTGGACATTTCCGCGGCGGGGTCTCGTGCGCCGCACTTCATGCAGGCCCAGATGTGGCAGTCGTCCCTGATCGCCCAGCCAAATTCATGGCTACATGTGCTTTCCTCGCAGCGCAGCTCCAGCTTGCTGATTACTCTGCCGTAATTGTAGGCATACGGCAGGCTCAGCCGTTGCAGGTCCACGCGCCCATTTTCGTTGGGGATAAGAAGCTCCGTTGTGGTGTCCCAGTACCAGTACTTCTTCGGTTCCTGGTTGTGGCGCCACTGCCACCCTGTCGCGCTCAGCCACACGGACTTCCCGTTTGAGGCTCCGATTTTGATGTTCTCTTCTATAGACATTGCAAATTCCTGATCTTGCATCACTATCTGGTAGTGCACCCGGTTCGAGCCTCTTCCGACCGCAGATGCAGACAGCGCTGTATAATCGGGACTCGAATAAAGCGGAAGGGCCAGCGCAGTCAGCGTTGTGTCCTTGATTAGAATGTTCCCGCTGTTGCCGTTCATGCCGCCGCCGATGCCCGCACCAAAGTAGCCCTGCGCCCTCACCACGCCGCCAGTGATGGAAATGTCATAGCCCGAACCGTCTCTTCCGCCACCGATTCCTGCACCGGCATAGTTACTCCAAGCTTCGACCGTTCCACCGGAAATCTCGATATGATGCGCATCTTCCGACTTGTTCTGTCCGTCTTGATCGCCGCTGCCGATTCCTGCTCCGCCTGACTCGCTGCCGGCATTCACCGTGCCGCCCTTGATATAAATAAAGCGTCCGGGGCCGCCCTGACCGCCGCCGATCCCTGCGCCTTCCGAAACGGACCGCACCATCAGCTTGCCGGAATACACATAAATCTGCTCGCCGACGCCGCCCTGACCGCCGCCGATACCAGCACCGTATACGCCGCTGGTCGCAAGAATCTCACCGCCATAGATATCCGTCGCCAGAGAGCCGAAATGAAGGTTCATGCCGTGTCCCTGCGAGAATTTCTTGATTCCGACCTTTGAGCCTCCGATGCCAGCGCCATACCTGCCGCCTTCACACGTGAGCTTTGTCCCCGTCTGCACCAGAACCCGGAGATGACCATCGGTTTTGTTTTTCTGCAGCGCGGCGAAATTCTCCGCGCCGATCAGCTCGCTGTCGTTGCCGATAAAGTACAGACAGGCGGAGGCGCCGCCGTAAAGCTCGATGGCAGGGCCGTCCTTGGGTGCCTGAAGGCGGACGCCGTCCAGAAATATGTGCGGCGTAATTTTCTTGCGCCCGCCATCGATTTTGATCCGGTATTGAAAATACCAGTTCGGATCTGCGGAGCCCTTGATCAGATAGGTCTTGCTGTCCGTGATTTTCAATTCTTTTTTCTGATTTGTAAGGTACACTGTCTTGTCAAACGTCGTTGGAATGGAAAGCTTGACATCCGGTAGCTCATCCGCCGCAAACGCCGTTGTCGGCAGCAGCGTCAGAACCATGCAGCATAGGAGCAGGATGCTGAGTATTCGTTTTTTCATTGGCTTTTCTCCTCCTGTTCGTGTCGGGCGTGCTTGTCCGCCGCGCCTTTTTTCTGTTTTTCTCTGTTCCTGAGCCGGAAGCACAGCGCGGTGATCGCCGCCGCCGCGGCAAAGCAGACAACGCCTACCAGCACATAGCCGCCCGCGTCCTCCCGCAGCAGCATCGCGCCGAACATGCCCCGTGCGGCGGTCTGTCCCCGCACGATAAGTGCGTCCGCCGCCCCGGCAAGTGCCGTGAATAACATCAGGCAGAAAGCGGAGAGGCTTATTGCCTCGCGCCGCTGCCTCCGGCGGGTGTTTTCCCGCACCCGCTGCTTGACGAGTGCGACCCGTCTTGCGGTATCGTACATAGTGGTGGAAGCCTCCTTTCCTTTTCCTGAAGTCAGGCTCTTTCACTTATATAGGTACATGAAATCGAAAAAACTCTCACCTCTGTCCCAAGTTTCTTCAAAAAAATCCGAGAGCTGCCGGAAACAGCTCTCGGATGAAGTTGCTTATCAATGTGTAGCCAACAGTGCCGCCGCCTTTCGGGCGACGATGATCTCCTCGTCGGTATGGACTGTGAAGACGCGGACGGGGGCGTCCTCCATGGAGATATCCATTCCGGCGATCGCCATACGGTTTTTGAAGCCGTCGAGCCGGACACCCAGAAATTCCAGACCCTCCAGACTCGTCGCCCGCACGAGCGGGCTGTTCAGGCCGATGCCGCCGCCGAAGACGATCGCGTCCAGCCCGCCCATGACTGCGGCGTATGCGCCGATGTATTTTTTGATCGAATAGCAGTATGCGCGGATGGCCAGCTCCGCGTCCTCGTTTCCGGCCTCGGCTGCCGCCTGCACGTCGCGCAGATCGCGGCCCGCTCCGCCGGACATCCCGTAAAGTCCGCTCCTCGTCTGGAGCATCTGCTTGACCTCCTCGAGCGTCATGCCGCAGGATTCGACCAGATAGAAGATGATATAGGGGTCGATATCGCCGCAGCGGTTGTTGTGCATCGTGCCGCATTGCAGCGTCAGGCCAAGCGAGGTATCGAGCGATTTTCCGTTTTTGACGGCGCAGATGCTCCCGCTGCCGCCCAGGTGGCACACGACGAGCTTCAAGTCCTCCCGTTCCATCCGCTCCTGTGTCCACTCGGTCATATATTCGATGGATGCGCCGTGGAAGCCGTTGCGGCGGATGTCATAGTTGCGGGAAATCTCGATCGGAATGGAATAATAGTACGCCTCCGGCGGCATGGTGCGGTGGAACGCCGTTTCGAACGCGCCGATGAGCGGCGTACCGGGCAGCAGCGCACGGAACTGCCGGATGGCGGCGAGATACGGCGGATTGTGCGCGGGTGCGATGGAGCTGAACGCCTCCATGCTGGAAAGCACATCGTCCGTCAGAACCTGCACGCCGCTTATGCCCTTTGCCAACACGACCTTGAAGCCCACGCAGTCCAGCGCGGACAGATCGGGAAGAACCGTGTCGGTTAGCTGCCGCAGCATACGCGCAATGGCCTCGCGGTGCGTGGGGAAGACAGCGCTTTCGTCGGTCAGCGCGCCGTTTTCATGCGTTTTGGCGTAAAACCGCCCCTCGCCCGCGCCGACACGCTCAGCCCCGCCGGAAGCCAGCACAAGCTCCTCAGGCATACGGAACAGCTGGTATTTCAGCGACGTACTGCCGACATTGCAGATCAGAATATTCATAGTGTGCTCCTTGCTTTTTTCTATACTGTAACAGATGGGGCGGGAATTATCAATACATTACATTTGGCCGTCCATATAACAGACAGCGGCCCGGAGAGAAGAAGCGCTTCCCGCCGGGCCTCTATTTATTTGGGAAGATCGATCCAATAGCGGCGGACGCCTCTGTCCGCCCGATGAGCAGCCGCGAATTCCCGCAGCACTCTGTAGGGGCCGATGCCCACATCGGCCCGTTGGGAAGTTATGAATTCGCCGCGGAGTTTCGTAAAAAACGGTGCATCCTGCCGGGGCAATGTGTACCGGCAAGCGGCAGACCCACATCCGTAACGCTCCTTTGCCGCGAACGGCTGTGACCGGCATCGACCTATACAGCCGCCGCAGGGAGCCTTGGGGGTAGATGCTATTTTCCAAAATACGCCTGAATCTCCTCCATCCGCGCCATCTGGTCGACGGAGAAGGGACAGCGACTGTTGCAGTGACCGCATTGCAGGCAGTCGGAGGCGGCCTTTTCGAGCGTCAGATAGTGCTCCTTCGCCAGCACGTCGCCCAGCCGGGACAGATCATAATATTTGTTGATGAGGCCGATATCCAGCCCCGCAGGACAGGGGTGGCAGTGCTTGCAGTATACGCACGTGCCCTTCGTGTCCCTCGGCGTGAGGGCGGCAATGACGGAATAGTCCCGCTCCTGCGCTTTCAGGTCAAGCAGATAGCGCAGAATGCCGTTCCGCTCGTAATCCTCCAAATCACCGATTTCATCCAGACAGTGCATGAAGCCAAAGCCGACGTTCTGCACAGAGTGCTCTCAGCCGACGGAGGTTCTGAGGTCGATCACGCTGATCTGCTCGTCCCCATGAGGCAGCTTCCGGTATTCCATAACATTCACCTCATAAATTTATTGTACGCCTGCCAAGGCGTTTAGATAGCGGATAAACGCCTTGCTGTTGATCATGTAGGGATAGTTGATGACGATCAGATCGTCCACGCCCTGATCGGCGGCAAATTCGGCCAGATTCAGGCTCGGCTTGCCGTCGCGGTTGAATTCGCGCGGGTCGATGACGATGATGCGTCCATAATGGCTCGTGAGGAACGGCACGAACGCGTTGCCGTAGGATTCCTTCAATACAATGCACGTCGGCCCCGGCACGTCGCTTTCGACAATGCAGATGGGCGTATCGCCGCCGATGAAGCAGAGATATTTATTCGAAACGGAATCGCCCAGCTCCGTATACACGACGCTCACCGGCGTGCCATTTTCGAGATTCCCGTTTGCGTAATATCGCGCATGGGTGTCGGCGATGGGCAGATAGTATTCCAGATAATCCGGGTGCTGCTTCAGCACCTCGCTCTGCGGATATCCCTCGGTGAAGCCGTACATGGAGCCGAGGAAGGTGTCGTAGCGGCCCGTCTGGAACTGCTCCAGCGGAACGGCTTCAAAGCCTGCGGCTTCGCAGAAGGCGGTGTAGGCATAATATGCCCCCAGCTGCGTCCAGTGGTGGTCGGTGCGGAAATAAATATATTCGTCCGTGTGGCTGCGGAGCTTGGAATAAGCATCGACCGTGATAATCTTGTCATCCATCTGGCTGTAGCAGAAGTCGATCATGTCCTTCTGGCTGTGATCGCCGGTGTGCAGGCTCTCAGGCGAGTAAAATTCGCCGCCGTTCGGCGTGATGAGCGAGATCGTGCGCACGTCGGGACCCATGGCGCTGGCCAGATTGTCGATCGCGTCCGCGTAGCTGGTGATGAGGTCGTCCAGCCGTGTGGGAATTTCCATCGCGCGGTCGCCCACGACGACCACGGAGCCAGCGTAGCTGGCGTCGGATTCCTCCGGCGTGTCAAGCTCCGGGTCGGCCTCCGGCTGCTCTTCGGGCTGCTCTTCCGGCGGTTCGGGCGGCTGCGTCGAATCTGCCGGTTCCGGCGTTGTATCCGGCGCGGCAGGCTCTGTCTGCTCCGGCTGCGGGGACTGTCCGTTTGCTTTCTGTACGGCATCGAGCGATTCGCCGCCCTGTGCGGCAGAATCCGTCTGGTTGAGGATCAGTACGCTGTCTTCGCCGCTGCCGGAGTAATAATAGAATTTATTGAGCGTCCTGTTCGCTTTCAGAAGCGATTCGCGGCCCGGGAACGTATCGGAATAATACTGCTCCAGCGCGGGGATATACGTCCCGTCCAGCAGCGATTTGACGGAGAATTCCGGCTTGACGAACTCCCGCTTTTCGGACACGGAGCCTGTCGCGTCATAGTCGGCCAGCGAATAGACCCCGACCGAGAACATGGCGGCAAGCAGGATCAGCAGAAGCGCCGTATATACTTTTTTCATAAGCCCGCCTCCTTAAAACCGGAAATACAAAAACGCGTTATAGGTCGAGCCGACCAGCGCGATCGTGGACAGCGCGAGCAGCGCCGCGTCAAACACGAACGAAACGGCGGCATAGACGATCTGCCCGCTCTTTTTTCCGCCCTGCGCGCACACGCCGCCGAACAGGCTGCCGAGATTGCGCGGGATGGACGTTGCGCCGATGGCGCAGAGGAGCAGCAGCGGCAGATTGTTCGTCAGCTGGATGCCGGCCTGCGCGTTGGAAAAGCCTGCGCCGTAAAGCCCGAACATCACGCCGAAGTTCTGCACGAGCCGCGTCATGTCGGTGTAATAGAAAATGTTCCAGCCGAAGATGATCAGCAGCATCGTGCCGAGCCTGCGCAGCAGATACGGCACGCGCCGCATCGATTTTTCTCCCACCTGCTTTTCAATCGCGAGGATCACGAAGAAATACAGCCCCCAGAGCACAAAGTTCCAGCTTGCGCCGTGCCACATCCCCGTCAGCGCCCAGACGATCGCCATGTTGAGCAGCCTGTGCTTTTTCTTGCCGCCCAGCGGGATATAGACGTAATCGCGGAAGAAGGAGGAGAGCGAAATGTGCCAGCGCCGCCAGAAATCGGTGATGGACACCGCGGTATACGGCAGGCGGAAGTTCTCCATATATTTGAAGCCGAAGATACGCCCCATGCCGATGGCCATGTCGGAATAGCCGGAGAAATCAAAATAGATTTCAAACGTATACAGCAGAATGCCGAGCCACGCGGCGACTGTTGTGTTGGACGCGAGACTGCCGTCCAGGATCTGCGAGGCGACCTTGCCCGCCGCGTCGGCCAGAAGCACCTTTTTGGCAAGGCCGATGCAGAAGCGCGTCGCGCCGTAGAACGCCTCGGAGGCGTCAAACTGCCGGTCGTCGATCTGGGCCGCGACATCCGAATAGCGGACGATAGGCCCGGCGATCAGCTGCGGGAAGAGCGAGATGTAGAGCAGGAGCTTTGCAAACGAGCGCTGCGCCGGAACATCGCCGCGCCAGACGTCGACCGTATAGGAAAGCGCCTGAAAGGTATAGAAAGAGATGCCGATGGGCAGCGCGATCTGCGGGACGGGGATGGACGCGCCGAAAACCGCGTTCAGATTCTCCACGAAAAAGCCCGCGTATTTGAATACCGCCAGACAGCCGAGATCCAATACCAGCGCAAGAATCAGAAAAATCTTTTTCCGCCTGCGCTCGATGAGCAGGCCGAAGTACCAGTTGACCGCGGCGGAGGCGATCATTAGAAGCAGATAGACCGGCTCGCCCCACGCGTAGAAGATCAGGCTGAACAGGATCAGCACAGCGTTCTTCGCGCGGATGCCCGGGCAGAAGAAATACGCAATGAGGCAGACCGGCAGAAACAGATACAGAAAGATCAGATTGGAAAAGACCATGGCACAAACGCTCCAGCTTCGACATTGATTTACATAATTCGACTTCTTTAATTTATCAGATAGCAGCGCATTTTTCAAGCGGAATCGGCTGCTTTGCGCAACTTTTTCTTCCATTCCGCGAAAAGCTCTGCTTGCTTTCCCGCACCACACGTGCTATACTGATGTTGTTTTATGTGGGATTGCCACAGGAAAGAAGAGGGATCCTGAAATGCTGGCTATCGAGAGAAAAAATGAGATCCTCGACAAGCTCCGCGCCGAGCAGCGCGTCCTCGTCAGCGACCTTGCCGCCTATTATCATGTCACGGAGGAGACGATCCGCCGCGATCTGGACAAGCTGGAAAAGGAAGGATACGCCACCAAGACCTACGGCGGCGCGATCCTCGGCAACAGCACGAAGACAGACCTGTCCTATACCATCCGGAACAAGACCAACGTGGAAGCGAAAAATCAGATCGCAGCCATTGCCAGCCGCCTCATAGAGGACGGCGACCATCTGATGCTCGACGACAGCTCCACATCCTTATATCTGGCAAAAAAGCTCAAGGAAAAGAAAAACCTGACCGTCATCACGAATTCGGTCGAGCTGGTCGTGGAGCTGAGCGACGTGGAGGGCTGGACGATCCTCCTGACCGGCGGGCGGCTCAAGCCGGAATCGCTGGCCCTCGTCGGCGACCAGACGCAGCAGGCACTGCGGCGCTACCACGTTGACAAGGCCGTGATGAGCTGCAAGGGCATCGATCTGGAATCCGGGGTCACGGATTCCTCCGAATTCCACTCACAGACGAAGCAGTCCATGCTGCGCTGCGCGAAAACGCGGATCCTGATCCTCGACAGCAGTAAGTTCGACAAGATCTCGTTCATCGACATCGCTCCGCTGGACGTGTTTGACACCATCGTGACCAACGCCGCGCCCAGCAAAGCATGGCTCGATTATTTTGCCGAGCACGGCATTGAATGCCTGTATCCGGGCGCGAAATAAAACAAGAACAGCGCGGCTGTCCCTTCAACCGGACAGCCGCGCTGCTGCTTGTTCCGCACGCGGATCGTTACTTTTCTTCAGCTGCAGTCTGCGCCTCTGCCGTTTTCTCCTTTTCCACCAAGGCCATACCGGCCAGAATGAGGAAGATGCCGAAGGCGCGCAGCAGACTGAACGTTCCGTAAAACACGTAATCGAGCGTCAGCGACATCCCCAGATTGCCTGCCAGCATGAGAATTGACGAAACGAGCGTGTTCGAGCGCAGCGTCCCGACGATCTGCAGAAGCTGCGCCAGCAGCCCGCAGATGCTTCCGAGATACACCCACCATGGGACGGATACAATATAGCCCCACGACAGCTCCTTCCCGTTTTTCAGCACGAGCATCAGCAGCAGCGACAGAACCGTCGCCTCCACATAGTTGATGAGCGCACCGTTTGCCGTGCCGAACAGCTTTCCGGCGCGGACGTTCGTCATACGGTTGACGGAGTTGAAAAAGCCGTTGATCAAGGCGGTCAGATAATAGATCATTTTGCAGCCCTCCCTCAGTTCAGAACGACCAGAAGTACGCCCAGCAGCACCAGCGCGTACCCCGGCAGCTGCCGCTTCCGGATGCGCGTGACTGGCATACCGAACAGGCCGAACCGGTCGATCAGCGCGGAGGAGACGAGCTGTCCGGCAGTCGAAAGCGCCATGAACGCGCTCGCGCCGACGTGCAGTGTGCACCAGCTGGACGAGGCGACGATGGCGATGCCCATCACGCCGACCAGATACACGTACCACGGCGCACCCGCGAACCGCAGCGTCTGCCGCTTTGCCAGCAGATATGCAAGCAGCAGCACGAGCGCGATTGCGTGCACAAAAAAGCAGATGCCGAACAGACTGAAATAATTGCCCATCTGGCCATTGAGCGAAACCATGACGCCCTGCAAAATACCGGCCAGAAGCAGCAGCCCGAGATACAGCAGAACAACCCCTTCTTTCTTATCGGTCTGCGCGTATCTTACCACGGAACCGCCGCGTTTTCCAGCCCTGTTTTCTGCCTTGACAGGCTGAATGCACGCAGATATAATCACTGCATCAGAAAAACAGGAGGGGGACGCCATGGAAACGACAAAGGACTATCTGGATTTTGTCTGTACGCAGCTTGAGGGGATCCGGGGCGTCGACTATGGTACGCTTTAGCATAATCCATAATTTGTATATTTTGCCTGTGCGCGTGATTGCAATTTCTTCGCGATTGTGGTAAAATCAATTCCATTCCAATCTGGAGCACGGTTCATGATGAAGAAAACAAAGCTTATCCGCGGCGGCATCATGGCACTTTTTGTGCTGGCGGCGCTGCTGCTGGTCTATCTGGTGGTGCGGCAGACGATGCCGGATATCATTCCTCTGCTGCGCAGCGGCGACGAAGAGGCGCTGGAGGCGTATCTGAGCCGCGATATGTCGTTCACCGGCATTTTGTATATGGCGCTTTTGCAGATGGTGCAGGTCTGGTCCATCGTCATTTCCGGCGTGATCGTCAATGTGGCTGCCGGCGTCGTCTATGGCGTCTGGCGCGCGTTCGCCATCTGCCTCGTCTCGTCCTCCCTTGCGCATGGCATCAGCTTTACGCTCTACCAGCGTCTGGGGAAGTACCTCGATAAGCTCCTGCCGGACAACAGCTCGGACAAACTCGACATCGTTGCGAAGTCTGAGCATCCGGCCTATATGGTCGTGACGCTCTGCTTCCTGCCGCTCATCCCGAACGGCTTTATCCCCATTGCCGCCAGCCGCTCCCGGCTGAAGCCGTGGGAATTTACGCTTGCCATGTTCTTCGGCAGCGCGTTCAGCACGCTGGTTTACTGTTGGCTGGGCAGCAATCTGATCCACGGCGACTGGATCGGTTCTGCTGTGCTGGTCGTGCTGATGCTGAGCATTGCGTTTTTGCTGTGGAAGTACCAGAAGCAGGTGCTGCATCTGGTCGGACAGCTTTTGGAAAAGAGGAAGCAAAGAAATGGAAACAAAAACGCTGACCTTTCGGAAAGCAGCCGCGTCTGACCTTGACGCCGTAACGGCGATCTATGACAGGCTCCACGCGCAGGAGGACGCGGGCCGCGTGACCATCGGCTGGGTCACGGGTGTATATCCGATCCGATTTGACGCCGAGCAGGCGCTTGCGCGCGGCGACCTGTACGTCTGCGAGTCAGAGGACCGCGTCGCGGCCTCCGGCATTCTCAATCAGAGGCAGGTGGACGTCTACACGGAGGGCCGCTGGGCCTATGCGGCGGAGGACAGGGATGTTTTTGTCCTGCACACGCTGACCGTCGATCCCGACCTCTCCGGCCGGGGCATCGGCTGCGCGTTCGTGCAATTCTATGAGGATACGGCGAGAGCGCTGGGCTGCACCGTGCTGCGGATGGATACCAACGAAAAAAACGCTGCCGCGCGGCGCTTATACGCGCGGCTCGGCTACCGGGAGGCGGACATCGTGCCGTGCGCGTTCAACAGCATTCCGAATGTGCGGCTCGTGCTGCTAGAGAAGCGGGTATAAGTTTGCAGTATATCAAAAAAACTGATTTTCACGGGACAATGTAAAATTATACAGCCCGTGTAGGGGCCGATGCCCACATCGGCCCGGCAGAATGCACCGTTTTTACGGAACTCTGCGGCGAATTCGCAGCTGCCCAATGGGCCGACAGAGTCGTCGGCCCCTACGGCGCATATTTGAGCGCCGCACCATGTAGGGGCGGACGACTCTGTCCGCCCGCAGATTGCACTGCATTTTTCTGCAATCTTCGGCAAATTCGCAACTTCCCAACGGGCCGATGTGGGCATCGGCCCCTACAAATAACCCGGAAAAATTGCGGCATGAACCAGACAATTTATTGACAGTCTCAAATTTATAATATGGAGGGCTGCGGAAATGGCAAGACCTGCATGGACAGCGCAATGCACGAACAGGAAGCTGATTGGGGAGCTGCTGCCGGTCCGGCGGCGGGAGAGCCACAAGGGTGATTACGGCAGAGTCCTTCTGCTCTGCGGCTCCGAAGGACTGACCGGCGCGGCAAGGCTTGCGGCAAAGGCCGCGCTCCGCACGGGCAGCGGCCTTGTGTATCTCGGCGTGCCGGAGAAAATCTATCCGATCATCGCCGCAGGCGCGGGGAGCGAGATCGTCTTTCCGCTCCCGTGCGACGAGGCAGGGCGGCTCTGCATGGCCGCGCTGCCTGCGATTACAGCGCGGCTTCCCGAAATGGACGCTGTGCTGCTCGGCCCCGGTCTTGGCCGCTCGGAGGAGCTGACGCGGCTGGTGCAGGCGGTCCTTTCCGTCTGCCGCGCGCCGCTCGTTCTGGACGCGGACGGCATAAACGCCGCTGCGCCGCATATAGATGTGTTGCGCGGATGTGCCTGTCCGGTCGTGCTCACGCCGCATGACGGCGAGTTTTTGCGGCTGGGCGGCGACCCCAAAGCAGCCGACCGGACGCAGGAGGCGATGTGCCTCTCGAACCGGACGCATGCCGTCCTGCTGCTCAAGGGCAGCCGGACGGTCATTACCGACGGCTTGAATGTTTATGTAAACCATACAGGAAACCCCGGCCTCGCGGCCGGCGGCAGCGGCGACGTGCTCGCCGGGATGCTCGTGTCGCTTCTGGGCCAGCATATCATGCCGCTGGAGGCAGCTGCCGCAGCCGCATGGCTGCACGGCTCCGCCGCCGATCTTGCGGCGCAGGAGCTGGGGGAGTATGGCATGGTGCCGGAGGATCTGCTGCTGCGCATTCCGCGACTTCTGCCATAAGGGTGATATTTGTTGCGAAAAAAACTGGCGCTTCTTCTCTGCACGGTTCCCATGCTCCTGTCGGCCTGCTCGGCCAAACGTCCGGCCCAGCCGCCGCTGACGTTCCGCACGGCGCTTCTGCAGTCCGGCGGCTGCTCGTTCACCGCCGCCATTACGGCGGACTACGGCGAGAGCGCCGCGTCCTTCACGCTGGACTGCGTATTCTCGCCTGAAACAGGCGCATCCGTCACTGTGACGGAGCCGGAGTCGATCGCGGGCATTCAGGCGCAGGTCAAGGATACTGCAGCGTCCGTTTCCTATGACGGGATGCAGCTCGGCCTTGGCTCGCTGGCAAATGGAAATCTTGCGCCGCTGGCCGCGCCCTATGTTCTGGGACAGTGCTGGGCGGGGGAGTACATCGACGCGACCGGCACGGAGGACGGCCTTCTGCGCATGACCTATCGGATGGGCTACGAGGAAAAGGAGCTTGTCGTCGACACATGGTTCTCGCAGGAGCCGCTTACACCTGTCCGCGCGGAGATCAGCTTTGAAGGGCGGATGGTCCTGCGCGCGGATATCTCCGCGTTTTCGATGAAATCAACAGAGGAATAGATATGAAGACACTCAAAAGAACCTGGGCGGATATCTCGCTCGACAATCTGGAATACAATTACCGCTCCATCCGGGCGCATCTGCCGTCCGGTACGCGCTTTCTCGGCGTGATGAAGGCCGATGCCTACGGCCACGGGGCCGTGCCGGTCAGCCGGGCGCTGGCCGATCTCGGCGCGGAATATCTGGCCGTGTCCAATCTGGAGGAGGCCGTGCAGATCCGGCGCGGCGAGGTGCGCCTGCCGATTCTGATCCTGGGCTATACGCCGCCGGAGTACGCCGCGAATATGATCTTCCTCGATATCACGCAGGAGGTACATTCGCTGGCCTACGCGCAGGAGCTGAACGAGGCGCTGGCCGGGACGAACTACATCCTGAACGTGCATCTCAAGCTTGATACCGGCATGACGCGCATCGGCTTCTTTGCCTATGACAACGACCGGACGCTGGACGAGCTGAAGCAGGCTGCGGCGCTGCCGCACCTGCACATTGAGGGTGTTTTCATGCACTTCTGCGTCGCCGACAGCCGGGCGGAGGAAGACGTTTCGTTTACAAAACTGCAATACAAGCGTTTCATGGATATGCTCAGCGCCATGGAGGGCGCCGGCATCCGGCCGGAGATCCGGCACTGCTGCAATTCCGGCGCGGCGATCCTGTACCCGGAATTCGCGCTCGACATGGTGCGCCCCGGCATCATCACCTACGGCAACGCGCCGTCGGAGGAGCTGGAGGGCGCGATCAGCCTGCGGCCCATGATGTCGCTGCATTCCATGATCGCGCAGGTGCGCACCGTACCTGCCGGGACGGATATCAGCTACGGACGGCTTTACAGAACGACGCATGATACCCGCGTCGCCGTCCTGCCCATCGGCTACGCCGACGGCCTGAGCCGCCTGCTGACCGGAAAGGCAAGCTTTTATCTGCAAAGGAAGCTGGTTCCCGTTATCGGGCGGATCTGTATGGACATGTGCATGCTGGACGTTTCGGAAGTGCCGGACGCGAAGCCCGGCGATATCGTCACGATCTTCGGCTATGACGACGACGGCACGCTCGTGCCGTGCGAGCGCCTTGCCGCCGCGCAGGGGACGATCAATTATGAGCTCCTCTGCCAGATCAGCAAGCGCATTCCGCGTATTTGCCACCGTGGAGCAGAAACATCGCAGATACTTCAATATATCGTCTGAAAATTCGCCATTTTTCGCCGCTTTCTGCATAGTATGAAGTGGAAGCATCCGAATGTGAAAAGAAAGCGAGGTTCCTCTGTTTATTTTTGACCTCTGCGTGGGAGAATAGAAACAGCGGCGCGAAACGCGCGCGTACTTTTTCCGCGGAGTGTGAAGCAAATGGATACGAACGTCAAACGCGGCGACATTTTCTACGCCGACCTGAGCCCGGTCGTGGGCAGCGAGCAGGGCGGGTGCCGGCCTGTGCTCATCGTGCAGAACGACACCGGCAACAAGCATTCGCCGACAGTCATCGCCGCCGCCATTACCAGCCAGACCGGCAAGGCGCGCCTGCCGACGCACATTTCGCTGACCGGCCACGACGTGGGACTCACGAAGGACTCCGTCATTCTGCTTGAGCAGATCCGAACCATTGACAAGCGCCGCCTGCGTGAGCATACCGGCCATGCGGACCGCAGCGTCATGGAGCAGGTCGATTCCGCTCTTGCCGTCAGCTTCGGGCTTCAGGGCAGCTGAGCCGCCGCATGGAATATGGAAAGCACCTCCTGCATATCGTTTGCAGGAGGTGTTTTTATGCTTTCATATCCGATCACCGGCGTCCGCGAGGGGACGCTTCAGGCCGAGCGGGACGGCCTGTATTGGAACGTCAGCGCCGTATGCAGCAAGGACTGGGACTTTCCCATCCGTCTGATCGCCGAGACGGACGGCGCCCGCACCGTTCTGGGCGTCCCGCAGCCGGAGCCGGACGGCCTCCGGCTGCGGGCAAGGCTCTCCAACCGGAGCTGCCCGTTTTCCGGGCAGACGCGCATCCTGACCGACCAGACGCCGGAGCCGGAACCGGAGTCTGCACCGGCAGAGCCGGAGCTGCTCCCGTTCGAGCCGGAGAAGCCCTTTGAGCGCATTTCGGAGTTTTCCGTCATGAACGTTGCAGAACAGGACGGAAAACCATACTGGAAAGTCCCCGGCTGACTGAGGGGACTCGAACACAGCAAATCCCGGAGCATCCTAAAATACGCACGATACTGGTAGGGGCGGGGCTCTGCTCCGCCCGCTGGGCAGCTGTGTTTTTGCAGAAGTTTTCGGCGAATTTCGGATGCACCTGCGCATTCGGTTGTAGGGGCCGATGCCCACATCGGCCCGCTGGGAAGTAACGAATTTGCCGAAAAGCAGCATAAAATCAGCACATTCTGCGGGCGCACAGCGTCCGCCCCTACAGAGAGCGCGAAGGGGTGTTGTAGGGGCGGACGACTCTTGTCAAGCCCAGATTGGTTACAGACTCTGTCGGCCCATTTGGAAGTTACGAATTCGCCGAAGATTTTCGTATGAAACGGTGCATTCTGCAGGGTCGATGTGGGCATCGACCCCTACACTGAAATATGGAAGTGCATACGAATTCGCCGAAGATATTTCGCTTTTTACCGTTGCCTGCTGCAACCCCTCAGGCGCTTTGCGCCAGCTCCCCTTTTCAGAGGAGCCTTTTTTCTGTACGTGACAGATTGTCCAAAACAGCAATTAATATTCAACGCAGGATGTATATTTCAACAAAATAAATGAATACTATATTTTCTACTTGCATAATCATGCAATATGATGTATAGTGTAGAAAACGAAACGCCGAACAGGCAGCTGTGGAGGGGATCTGCATGAAAAAGGTATTTATCGACGGCAGCGCCGGGACAACCGGGCTTCGTATTTTTGACCGTCTGCATGGACGAACGGACATTCAGCTTCTGACGCTCCCGGAATCGGAGCGCAAGCTGGAGTCCAGCCGAAAAAGGCTGCTCAACGAGGCGGACGTCGTGTTTCTGTGCCTGCCGGACGATGCGGCGCGCGAGGCCGCGTCATGGGTCGAAAATCCCGATACCGTTGTGCTCGACACGTCCACCGCGCACCGGACGGCGCCCGGCTGGTGCTACGGCTTCCCGGAGCTTTCTCCCGTGCAGGAGGCAAGACTGCGGCAGGCAAAGCGCATTGCCGTTCCCGGCTGCCACGCCAGCGGCTTTATCGCGCTGGTCTATCCGCTCATTTCCGCCGGACTGCTTGCGCCGGATGTGCTTCTGAGCTGCTATTCGCTGACCGGCTATTCCGGCGGCGGCAAAAAGATGATCGCGGAATACCGCGCGCCGGAGCGAAGTCCTCTCCTGAACGCGCCGCGCCAGTACGCGCTCGGCCAGACGCACAAGCACCTGAAGGAAATGAAGGCTGTCACTGGTCTTGCAAGCGAGCCGGTCTTCTGTCCGGTCGTCGCGGATTTCTACAGCGGTATGCAGGTGACGGTTCCGCTGTTTGCGGGCTGGCTGAAGCCGGGCGCAGGCATGGAGGAGGTAAAAAACGCCTACAAGGCGCTCTATACCGGCCCGGTCGTCTCCTATACGGACGCGGCGGATGAGGGCGGCTTCCTGTCCGCTGCCGCACAGTCCGGTCTGGACAGCATGAAGATCACGGTCGCGGGCAACGAGCAGCGGATGCTCCTGCTGGCCGTCTATGACAATCTCGGCAAGGGCGCGTCCGGCGCGGCAGTCGAGTGTATGAATTTGGTGACCGGCGCGGAAAAAACGCTGGGTCTGGAACTGTAACAGGGAGGAACCACAAATGAAACAGATCGCAGGCGGCGTGTGCGCCGCAACAGGCTTTTCGGCCTCCGGCGTTCACTGCGGCATCCGGAAAAATAAAACGAAGCGCGATCTCGCGCTGATCTATTCCAGCGTCCCGGCCAGCGCCGCCGCCGTCTATACGACCAATCTGGTCAAGGGCGCGCCGCTCGTCGTGACGAAGCAGCATCTGGCCGACGGCAAGGCGCAGGCCATCATCTGCAACAGCGGCAACGCCAACACCTGCAACGCCAACGGCATCGAAATTGCAGAGCAGATGAGCAGTCTTCTGGGACAGGCCCTGCACATCAAGCCGTCCGACGTTGTGGTCGCGTCTACCGGCGTGATCGGCCAGCCGCTCGACATTGCGCCCATCGCAGCCGGGATCCCGGAGCTGGTCAACTGTCTCGGCCCGCACTCCGATGAGGCTGCCGAGGGCATCATGACCACCGATACAAAACGCAAAGAGATCGCCGTCAGCTTCACCGCCGGCGGGAAGGAATGCAAGATCGGCGGCATCTGCAAAGGCTCCGGCATGATCCACCCCAACATGGCGACCATGCTCGTCTTCATCACGACCGACTGCGCCATTTCTCCCGCCATGCTCCAAAAGGCGCTTTCAACGGATATCGCCAACACCTTCAACATGGTCTCCGTTGACGGCGACACGTCTACGAACGACATGGTGACAGTCCTGGCCAACGGCCTTGCGGGCAATGCGGAGATCACCGAAGAGGGCGCGGATTTCACCGCGTTCATGCAGGCGCTCAATACCGTGACCGTCTATCTCTGCCGCTGCATCGCGGGCGACGGCGAGGGCGCGACAAAGCTGCTCGAATGCAAGGTCTCCGGCGCGGAAACGCTGGAAATCGCCAAAACCGTCGCCAAGAGCGTCATCTGCTCGTCCCTGACCAAGGCCGCCATGTTCGGAGCCGACGCAAACTGGGGCCGCGTCCTGTGCGCCATCGGCTATTCCGGCGCGCCGGTCGACGTGAACAAAATCGACGTGCAGTTTGCGTCCAAGGCTGGAACCATTCTGGTCTGCGAAAACGGCGCGGGCGTTGACTTCTCCGAGGAGCAGGCCAAAAAAATTCTGCTTGAGCACGAGATCGAGATTCTGATCGACCTCAAATCCGGCAGCGCAGCCTCCACAGCCTGGGGCTGCGACCTGACCTATGACTATGTAAAAATCAACGGCGATTACCGGACGTAACAGGGGGGAGCGGCATGGATATCACAAATGCACAGCGGGCCAGGGTTCTGGTTCACGCGCTGCCGTATATTCAGGATTACAGCGGCAAGATCGTCGTCGTCAAATACGGCGGCAACGCCATGATCTCCGAGCACCTGAAGGATTCCGTCATCCGCGATATCTGCCTGCTGCAGCTGATCGGCGTGAAGGTCGTGCTGGTGCACGGCGGCGGGCCGGAGATCACCGATGTGCTCGGCAAAATGGGCAAGAAAAGCACGTTCGTCGACGGCGTGCGCGTGACGGACGAGGAAGCCGTCGGCGTGGCGCTCATGGTGCTGGCGGGCAAGATCAACAAGACGCTCGTGAATCTGATTGAGCTTAAGGGCGGCAGCGCCATCGGCCTGTCTGGCCTCGACGGGCATATGCTCGAGGCGAAGATCAAAAAGCCGGAGCTTGGCTACGTCGGCGAGATCACGAACGTGAACGTCAAGCCCATTCTGGACGTGCTCGACAAGGGCTATATCCCGGTCGTGTCCACGGTCGGCTATGACGATGCGGGCAATATCTACAACATCAACGCCGATACCGCCGCCGCACGCATTGCGGGCGGACTTGGCGCGGAGAGTCTCATCGCCATGACGGATATCGCGGGAATTCTCAAGGACAAGGACGATCCGTCGACGCTCCTCTCGTCCATCAGGGTCGATGAACTGCCGGAGCTTGTTTCCAGCGGCGTCATTCAGGGCGGCATGATCCCGAAGGCGGAATGCTGCCGCAGCGCCATCGAATGGGGCGTGAACCGCGTGTTCATCATCGACGGCCGCGTTCCGCACGCCATTCTGATCGAAATGCTGACAAATGAAGGCATCGGCACAATGTTCACCAGATAGGAGGAACGAACATGGATACACAAAAGCTTGACCAGACCTATATTGCGAACACCTACGCGCGCTTCCCCGTGACAATTGTAAAGGGCAAGGGTTCGCTCGTCTGGGACGATACGGGCAAGGAATATATCGACCTGTCGACCGGCATTGCCGTTGATATCTTCGGCGTGGCGGACGAGGAATGGATGGCCGCCGTCACCAAGCAGCTCGGCACGCTCCAGCATATTTCGAATCTCTATTATACGGAGCCCTGCGTAAAGCTTGCGCAGATGCTCTGCGAAAAGACCGGCATGAAGAAGGTCTTCTTCGGCAATTCCGGCGCGGAGGCGAACGAGTGCGCCATCAAGGCCGCCCGGAAGTGGTCGGAGGAGAAAAAGGGCAAGGACTATTCCACCATCATCACCCTGAAAAACAGCTTCCATGGCCGCACGATCACCACCCTGGCCGCGACCGGTCAGGACGTGTTCCACCACGATTTTACCCCCCTGACCGAGGGCTTTGTCTATGCCGAGCCGAACGATCTGGCTGACCTTGAGCAGCTGATCAAGGCCAACAAATGCGCCGCCGTTATGATGGAGGTCGTGCAGGGCGAGGGCGGCGTCATGCCGCTGGACGAGGCGTATGTCAAGGGCGCGGCGAAGCTGTGCGAACAATATGATCTGCTTCTCATCTGCGACGAGGTGCAGGTCGGCAATGGCCGCAGCGGAAAGCTGTACGGCTATATGCACTACGGCGTGCAGCCCGATATCGTCTCCACGGCCAAGGGCCTTGCGGGCGGCCTGCCGCTCGGCGCGACGCTGCTGGGCGAAAAGGTGCAGGATGTGCTTTCCGCCGGAACGCACGGCTCGACCTTCGGCGGCAACCCCGTCTGCTGCGCAGGCGCAATCAACGTCCTGAGCCGTCTGGACGAGAAGATGCTTGAAGGCGTAGAAGAACGCTCTGCGTATATCAAACAGGAATTGGCCGGCGCGAAGGGCGTGCTCGGTGTGTCCGGCCTCGGCCTGATGCTCGGCATCCAGACGGAGAAAAACGCGTCCGACATCATTGCCGCCTGCCGCGAAAAGGGCGTGCTGGTCATCAAGGCCAAGGACAAGCTCCGCCTCCTGCCCGCCCTCAATATTCCGATGGAGCAGCTGCAAAAGGCCGTCGCCGTCATCAAGGAATGCTGCGCGGAATAAGGCTTCTCTGAAAAGGGAGCTGGCGCGAAGCGCCTGAGGGGCAGCAGCAGGAAGCTGTGAGAAGCGAAAGTCTTCCGGCAAATTCGTATACACTTCCATACTTCAGCGTAGGGGTCGATGCCCATCTTCGGCGCTAAGAGCCGCGCAAAGCGCGGTTGCGCCTCGAAACT